>Ga0272446_1001295_pt1 | contig 36694 bp, 35 predicted proteins | sample YNPCB0061_FD_194587 | JGI IMG/M metagenome (GOLD analysis project Ga0272446, IMG submission 194587) | Hot spring microbial mat communities from Yellowstone National Park, WY, United States - YNP-CB-006-1 | ecosystem: Environmental > Aquatic > Thermal springs > Hot (42-90C) > Sediment | place...
AGCAGGTCGGCCCGCGCCGGCCAGTGCGGCGCTGGGGTGAGCGCGCCGGGAACCGCCTCGGGCCCCGCCACGTCGAGGTCGATGTGCAGGTACCAGCCGGGCGCGGCGTCGGCACGGGGGCCGAGCAGGGCGGCGGTGCGCTCGGCCGCGTCGGCGCCGAGCGCGGCGGCGTCGAGCCGGGCGATCGGGTGGGCGGCGAGCGCCGCCTCCTCCTCCGGGTCGAGGTCGGAGGCGCCGATCAGCGCCGCGGCCGAGGCCCGCACCGGCTCGCGCAGGCCCGCGCGCTCGCGCCAGTCGTCGAACTCCCAGCCGAGGCACACGGCATAGGGCATGCCGCCGAGCAGCCCCGTGGAGGTGGTGGCGAGCGTATGGAGGTCGCCATGCGCGTCGTACCAGACGATGCCGGCGGCCCCCTTCGCCCGGGCGACGCCGCCGGCGGGGCCGACCGCGCCGGTGCAGTTGCCCTCGAGCACGAGCGGGAAGCGGCCGGCCCCGAGCGCCGCCGCCACCGCGTCGGAGACGCGCGCGGCGAGGTAGCCGACATTGGTCACCACGTCGCGCGTGCGCTTCTCGCGCGGCAACGACACCGAGACGGGCTCCGCCACCGCGTGGCCGAGTTCCGCGAGGGCGGGCGCGAGGCCGGCGGCAAGGATCGCCTCCGGCCCCTTCGCGGCACCCCAGCGGCCAACGTCGCCGGCGAAGGGAAGCAGGATCGGCTGGATGTGCATCGCGTGGCCTCCGTCCGTGCGCGTGGCGGAGACTACAGGAAACTCACCGGATCGACGTCCACATCGACGCGCGCGGCGCGCGGCACCTCGGCGCGGGACAGCCAGTCGGCCAGCAGCGCCTGCACGTCGACGCCGCGCGCGGCCTTCAGCAGCAGCCGCCGCCGGTGCTGGCCGCGCAGGATCGAAAGCGGCGCTGGCGCCGGCCCGAGCACGCGGAACCCCTCGCCCTCGCCGTCCTTCCCCGGCGCGGCGCGGCGGAGCGCCGCCGCCGCCTCGTCCGCCACCGGCCCCTCGGGCGCCGAGACGATGATCGCCGCGAGCCGGCCGTAGGGCGGCCAGCCGCCCGCCCGCCGCTCGGCCATCTCCTCCGCGACGAAGCGCTCGACATCGCCCGAGACGAGGGCGCGCATCACAGGCTGGTCGGGCGACCAGGTCTGCAGGAGCACGCGCCCTGGATGCTCGGCGCGCCCGGCCCTGCCGCCGACCTGGTGCAGCACCTGGAAGCTCCGCTCCGCCGCGCGCAGGTCGCCGCCCGCGAGGCCGAGATCGGCATCGACGACGCCGACGAGGGTGAGATGCGGGAAGTGCCAGCCCTTGGCGACGAGCTGGGTGCCGATGATGAGATCGACCTCGCGGTTCTCGATCATCGCCGCGTAGTGGGCGGCGGTGTGCGCGCCATGGATGGTGTCCGAGCTCATCTCGGCGATCCGCGCCTCGGGAAAACGCTCGCGGCACTCGGCGGCGATGCGCTCGACGCCGGGCCCGACGGGGGTGAGCGAGCCCTCCGCGCCGCATTCGGGGCAGGCCGGCGGAACCGGCTCGGCATGCCCGCAATGGTGGCATTCGAGCCGCTTCACGTAGCGGTGCTCGACGAGCCAGGCGGTGCAGTTGGGGCACTGGAAGCGGTGGCCGCAGCCCCGGCAGAGCGTCAGCGGCGCGAAGCCGCGGCGGTTGAGGAAGAGAAGCGCCTGCTCGCCGCGCCCGAGCGTCTCGCCGATCGCTGCGGCCAGCGGCGGGGAGAGGAACCGGCCGCGGGCGGGGGGCGTGGCGCGGAGGTCGATCGCCTCCACGGCTGGCATGCCGGCAGAGCCGTGCCGCTCCGGCAGGTGCAGCCGTGCGTGCCGCCCGCGCTCGACATTCGCGAGCGTCTCGAGCGAGGGCGTGGCCGAGACGAGGACGGCGGGGATGCCGGTCAGGTGCGCGCGGACGAGCGCCATGTCGCGCGCGTGGTAGGCGACGCCGTCCTCCTGCTTGAACGCCGTCTCGTGCTCCTCGTCGACCACGATCAGGCCGAGGTCCGGGAAGGGCAGGAACAGGGCAGAGCGCGCGCCGACGACGATCGGCGCCCGCCCCTCCGCCACCGCCCGCCAGGTGTCGCGCCTTCGCGCCCCCGCCACCTCCGAGTGCCAGACATGCGGCGCGGCGCCGAAGCGGGCGCGGAACCGCTCGATCACCTGGGCAGAGAGCGCGATCTCCGGCAGGAGCACGAGCGCCTGGCGCCCCTGCGCCACCGCCTCGGCGACCGCCTCGAGATAGACCTCCGTCTTGCCCGACCCCGTCACGCCGTCGAGCAGAGTCGCGCCCGCGCGGCGTTCGGCCACCGCCGCGCGCAGCACCGCGGCCGCCTCGGCCTGCGCGGGAGAAAGCGCGGTCGGGGTGCCGCCGGAGAGGTCGGGCATCGCCGCCCGTTCGGGCATCGCCACGGCGGCGAGCAGCCCGGCATCGCGCATCGCCTTCACCACGCCGGGGCCGACACCGGCGGCGCGGGCAAGCTCGGCAGCCGACCAGGGAACCGGCGCCTCGGCGAGCACGGCGGCGACGCGCGCCCGCGCCTTCGGCAGCGTGGCCGGCTCGACCCCCTCCGCGAGCACGAGCCCGGCCCTCACCCTCGCCGGGGCGAGCGCTGCCGGAACCGACAGCGCCATCCGCAGCACCGCGCCCCGGGGCGAGAGCGTCCAGCGCGCAACCCAGTCGATGAAGCGCATCAGCGGCGCGGTCATCGCCGGCGCGGGCAGCAGCGCCGCGAGCGGGCGGAGCTTCGCCTCGGGCACCGTTCCCTCCGGCGGGCCGTGCCACACCGCGCCCGCGAGCGTCCTGCCCCCAAGCGGCGCGGCGACCAGCGTTCCCGGCGGCGGCACCGCCCAGCCCTCCGGCACGGCGTAGTCGTAGGGGCCGGCGAGCGGCAGCGGCAGCAGCACCGGCACGCGCGCGCGGGCCGCTGCCGGTCGCTTTGCGTCCCGCCTCGGCGGGTCTATGGTCGGGCCGCCCTCCATCGGAGCCAGTCTCGCATGAAGTTCTTCGTCGATACCGCCGATGTCGCCGAGATCCGCGCGCTCGCCGCGCTCGGCATGGTCGATGGCGTGACGACGAACCCCTCGCTGATCGCCAGGTCGGGGCGGAAGATCGCCGAGGTGATCGCCGAGATCTGCGACGCCGTGCCCGGCCCGGTCTCGGCGGAGGTCACCGCCACCGAGTTCGACGGCATGCTCGCGGAGGGGCGCTTCCTCAAGGCGATCGCGCGCAACGTCGCGGTGAAGGTGCCGCTGACCGTCGATGGCCTGCGCGCCTGCCGCGCGCTCGCCGACGAGGGCGCGATGGTCAACGTCACCCTCTGCTTCTCCGCCGCCCAGGCGCTGCTCGCGGCCAAGGCCGGCGCCACCTTCGTCTCGCCCTTCGTCGGCCGGCTCGACGACGTCGGCCAGGACGGCATGGGGCTGATCCGCGACATCGTGACCATCTACCGCAACTACGCCGCGCTCACGACCGAGGTGCTGGTGGCCTCGGTGCGGCACCCGATCCACGTCGTGGAGGCGGCCAAGCTCGGCGCGCATGTCGCGACCGTGCCGCCCGCCGTGCTGCGGGCGCTGTTCAACCACCCGCTGACCGACAAGGGCCTCGCGGCATTCCTCGCCGACTGGGCCAAGACCGGCCAGTCGATCCTCGGCCAATCCTCCCTCTAGGCGCGGGGCGGGGCGGGCGCATGAGCAGCGACAAGCCCCGCAAGGCGAAGGGGCCCGGCCCGGAGCCGGACGAGGCGTCGCTGGTCGAGGCCTTCCTGCGCGCCCACCCGGGCTTCCTCGCCGACCGGCCCTCCCTCTACCGCGCCCTGGTCCCCCCCCGGCGCGTGCATGGCGAGCGGATGGCCGACCACATGGCGGCGATGCTGGAGGCCGAGCGCGCGCGGGGGGCGGAGCTGCGCGCCACGCTCGAGGAGGTGGTGGCGCACGGGCGCAGCAACGCCGCCAACCAGGCGCGCGCGCACAAGGCCGTGCTCGCGCTGATGGCCGCCCGCTCGGGCACCGAGGCGCTCGACATCCTCGTCCAGGAATGGCCGGACCTGCTCGGCCTCGACGTCGTGTCGGTCTGCGCCGAGGGGCGCGCGGTGCTCGGCGCGCGCCCGCTCGCGCGCGGAACGCTGGCGCGGCTCCTGCCCAACGGGTCGCCCTTCGCGCTGCGCGCCCAGGCCACCGACCAGGACGCGCTCTACGGCGAGGCGGCGGCGCTGGTCGCCTCCGACGCGCTCGCGCGGCTCACCCTCGCCAATGGCGGCGAGGCCCTGCTCGCCTGCGGCTCGCGCGACGCGGGGCATTTCGAGGCCCGCCAGGCGACCGACCTCGTCTCCTTCCTCGCCGCAGCGGCAGCCATCGCGCTCGGCCGGGGGTAGGCGTGCCGGGCGAGGACCTGCTCGGGCCCTATCTCGGCTGGCTCGGCGGCCAGCGGCGCGCGGCCGAGGCGACGGTGGAGAACTACCGCCGCGACGTCGCGGGATTCCTCGGGTTCCTCACCGGGCATCTTGGCGCGGAGCCTGACCGCGCCGCGCTCGGGGCGCTGCGCGAGGCCGATCTGCGCGCCTGGCTCGCCCAGCTCGCCGCAGCCGGGCTCTCGCCCGCCTCGCGCGCCCGCGCGCTCTCGGCGGTGCGGGGGTTCTTCCGCTTCCTCGCCCGCACCGGCGGGCCCCTTAACCCGGCCGCCGCGGCGCTCGGCGCGCCCCGGCGGCGGCCGCCCGTTCCGCGCGCGCTCGCCGAAGCCGACGCGCTGGCGGTGACGGAGGAGATCTCAGCCGACGCCGAGCCCTGGGTGGCAGCGCGCGACGCCGCCATCGCCGCGCTGCTCTACGGCGCGGGCCTTCGCATCGCCGAGGCGCTCTCGCTCACCCGCGCCGACGCCCCGCTGCCCGGCTCGGAGGCGGGCCTGCGCGTGCGCGGCAAGGGCGACAAGGAGCGCGTGGTGCCCGTGCTGCCCGCCGTGCGGGAGCGCGTGGCGGCCTATCTCGCCCTCTGCCCGCACGGGCACGGCCCGGGCGATCCTCTCTTCGTCGGGGTGCGCGGGCGGGCGCTGAACCAGCGCCAGGTGCGGGCGGCGATGATCACGCTCCGCCGTGCCCTCGGCCTGCCCGAGCATGCGACGCCGCACGCACTGCGCCACAGCTTCGCGACGCATCTGCTCGAGGGCGGCGCCGATCTCCGCGCCATCCAGGACCTGCTCGGCCACGCCAGCCTCTCGACCACCCAGCGCTACACGGCGGTGGACGCGGCCCGGATGATGGCCGTGTGGAAGAAGGCCCACCCGCGGGCGTGACCAGCGGGGCGCAACCCGGCGATTGGCGTCGCCTGCGATTGCGGATGGGCCCTGGTCTCACTATCTTCCGAGCAGCTGATGACGATCGCCCCGAGGGAGGGTCCGATGATCAACCGCAAGTGGCCGCCCGTCTGAAAGGGCCTCGACCGACCCGACATCGCGGGCGGCCTCGGGCCGCCCTTGTCGTTTCCGGGGTCAGGCTGAGGGCACGGGCGTGGCGCGGAGGAAGTCCGGCAGCTCCGGCTTCTCCCCGGCCACCGCGGCGAGCGCCTCCAGGGCCCGCCGCGCGGTGGGCAGATAGTCATCCTCCATGCGCCTCGTGATGTGGGCGTAGAGCGCGTTCTGCCGGGCGCGCTCGAGCGCGTGGAACGCCGGCGTTCCAAGAACGTTGTAGGCCCGGGTCATGAACTCGTCGGTCTCGTAGAAGCTGACGACGTGACGCACGGCCTCCGCCGGCAAGAGCCCGAGCGCCTCCTGGTTGCCGACATAGACCGGATAGTCGGGCGGCACCGGCACGATGAAGGGCTTGTGCCAGACCGGGCGCTTCGCGAGGTCGGCCATCACCGCAGGCCCCACCCCGTCGAGCGTGGCGCGGGCGTTGACCAGGATCTCGGCGGCGAGCGCCACCGCCACGGCGCGGCGGCGCTCCTCGAGCCTGCGGCGGTACTCGACGAGCGAGCCGACGGAAGCGATCACGCCCACGATCAGGATCGCCTCGCCATCCTCGATCGGCAGCTTCGCCACGAGAGCGAGCAGCACGAGCGCGACGGCGACCGCGGCAAGCACCTGCGTGCCGCCGTCGAACCACTCGGCCCGCGCGGCGCGGATCATCGAGGGCGCCAACGCTGCCGCCGCAGCGAGCCCGAGGCCCACCGCGACCCAGGGAAGCGGCAGGACGCGCACCGCCAGCACCAGAACCGCAAGCCCGCCGACGATGCCGAGCACCAGGGCATCGGCCGGAAGCTCCCGCCGCTGCCGGCCCCCGGCCATGCTCAGCGCCGCACCTGGTAGACGGTCCGCCGCACCTTGCGGCGCCACTCCCTGAGCCAGGCGGCGGCGCGGTCGCGCCCCTGGTCCATTTGCGCGGTGTAGCGGGGGAACTTCCGGCGCATCCAGTCGATCGTCCGCTGCGCCCAGGCATACTCGTCGCGCAGGATGTAGAGGCCGACGGCAAGGAACAGGAAGCCCTGCAGGAAGGGCAGGAACAGCCCCGCCACGCCGAGCATGAGGAACCCCCAGCCGGACAGGATCTTGCCCCGCCGGACCCAGCGGCTCGGCGGCTTCGGCGGCAGCATCCGGGGGATGGTGAGGTATTGGCGGCGGCGTGCCATGGCGGGAAGCCGTATGGCCCCGGCGCAGCGGCTTCGCAACCCCGCTTGCCGCCCGCCCGCCGCCGCGTGATCGTCCCGCCATGGCCGGTCCGAGCACGCCCGTCTCCCGCCCCGTGCTGCTCGGGGGGCTCGGCTTGGCGCAGATCCTGGGCTGGGGCTCCACCTTCTACCTGCCCTCGGTGCTCGGGCCGGCGATGGGCGAGAGCCTCGCCCTCACGCAGGACGTGATCTTCGGCGGCGTGACGGTGATGTATCTCGTCGGCGCCGCCGTCGCGCCGCGCATGGGCCGGCTCGTCGATGCGCGCGGGGCGCGCGCGGTGATGGTCGCGGGCTCGGTGGTGGCGGCCGCCGCTCTCCTGCTGCTCGCCGCCGCGCGCGGTCTCGCGGGCTACGCCGTGGCTTGGGTCGCCATCGGGCTGATGCTGCCGATGGTGCTCGGCCAGACCGGCTTCGCCGCGATCGCCCAGGCGGTTCCCGGCCCCGCCGCGCGCCGGGCGATGACGCTGATGACGCTGCTCACCGGCCTCACCTCCACCGTCGTCTGGCCGGTGACGGCGGCGCTCGAGGCGGCGCTCGGCTGGCGCGGCACGCTGGTCGCCTTCGCGGCCGCCCATCTCCTGCTCGCGCTCCCGCTCTACAGCCGCGTGCTGCCGCGCTGGGCGCCGGCGCCGCAGCGCCAGGCGCAGGGCGGGCCCCGCCCGCTCGCGGTGGCGCGGTGGCGGTTCGTGCTGCTCGTGCTCGCCCTCGGCCTGCCGAACGCGGTGACCTCGGGGATGCAGCTCGTCGTGATCGCGCTGTTCGTCGCCCTCGGCCACGCCACGGCGGCGTCGATCGCGCTCGCCGCGCTGCACGGCCCGGCGCAGGTGATCGCGCGCATCATCGACCTCGCCCTCGGCCCCCGCACCTCGGCGATGGCGACGGGGCTGTTCTCGGCCGTTCTGCTGCCGCTCTCGATGCTGCCGCTCGCCGCCGGTGGCGAGGCGTTCTGGGCAGGGGTGTTCGCGGTCGCCTTCGGGGTCGCGAGCGGGCTGATGACGGTGGTGCGCGCCGCCCTGCCGCTCGAGCTCGCCGGTGCCGCAGGCTACGGCACGCTGACGGGGCGGCTCGCGCTTCCCGGCAACGTCATGATCGCGGCCGCGCCGCCGCTCTTCGCCGCCGTGCTCGCGCGCACCGGCCCGGCGGGGGCGGCGACGCTCGCGGTGTCTCTCGGCCTCGTCTCGCTCGCGGCGATGGCCGCGCTCGCCCTCTCCCGCCGCCGCGACGGCCCGGCCTGACGCTCAGCGCCGCGGCCCGAAGCTCTCGAGCGTCCACTCGATCGGCGCGTGGCTGACCGTCACCGTTCCCTGGCGCGGCCGGTTGATGTCGACGATCAGCACGAGCGCCGAGCTCCACAGGAGCAGCAGGATCGAGGACATCACCGCCTGGCGGCTGCCGTTGACGCCGAAATTGTAGCCCATCGCCCCGACCGCGAGGATCGAGGTCCAGAGCAGCAGCCTCAGGATGTGCAGCGGCACGCGTTCGGTGAAGAAGCGCTTCTGCGTCGTCGCAAGATCGAACATCTCGTTCAGCGCCGAGAGCATCAGGCCCGAGATCGGGGTGGGCTTCGCCTGCGCCACGCCCGCAGCGATCCCCCAGAGCTCCGTCTGGAGCCGGGCGGTCTCGGCGTCGAGCCGGGCGGCGTCCTCGCGGGTGCGGATGTCGCGATAGACGCGGATGCGCACCTCGGCATAGTCGGCGATCAGGCGCTGCATGCGCGCCCCTTCCTCGCCGCCGATGACCCCCGCCCGCAGCCAGGCGGTGCCGATGGCGTTCGCCTCGGCGAGCACGACGCCGCGCCGCTCGTCGTGGCGGCCTTCGGCGAGCGAGAGCGTGATGCCGAGCAGGAAGGCGAGCAGGCCGAGGATGCCCCCCGTGACGAAGCCGATACCGGAACGTTCCGTCTCCTCAGCCTTGCGGCGGGCGTACAGGCGGCGCCCGAGCCGGAAGCCGATCTCCGTGACCACGACATAGATCGCGAGCAGCACGACGAAGAGCAGCAGCAGGCTCTCGTCGGCGACCGCCCCGAGCGTCTCGAGCAGGAACGCCTGGTTCACCGCCGCTGTCTGCCTCGTTCGTTCCGCTACCGTGTCAGATATGGATCGGCCGCCCGGCCACGGCGAGCGCCGCCTCCTTCACCGCCTCGTTCAGCGAAGGGTGGGCATGGGAGGTGCGGGCGACGTCCTCGGCCGAGGCGGAGAACTCGATGGCGAGCGCGAGCTCGGCGATCAGCGTGCCGGCGTCCGGGCCGATGATGTGGGCGCCGAGGATCCGGTCGGTCGCGGCGTCGGCGAGGATCTTCACGAAGCCGTCGGTCTCGCCCATCGCGCGGGCGCGGCCGTTGGCGGTGAAGGGGAACTTGCCGGCGCGGTAGGCGATGCCGCGCTCCTTGAGCTGCTCCTCCGTCGCGCCGACGGAGGCGACCTCCGGCCACGTGTACACCACGCCAGGGATGGCATCGTAGTTGATGTGGGGATGCTCGCCGGCGAGCCTCTCCGCGAGCGCGACCCCCTCCTCCTCCGCCTTGTGCGCGAGCATCGGGCCCGCGATCACGTCGCCGATCGCCCAGATGCCGGGAACGCTCGTCGCGAAGCCCTCCGTCCTCACCCGCCCGCGCTCGTCGAGCGCGACGCCGACGGCCTCGAGGTTGAGCCCCGCCGTGTGCGGCTTCCGCCCGATCGCGACCAGCACGACATCGGCCGTGATCTCCTCGGCCGCGCCGCCCTTCGCGGGCTCGACGGCGAGCACCACGCCCTCGTTGGTCTGCCGCGCGCCGGTCACCCTGGTGCCGAGGCGGAACGTCATCCCCTGCCTGGCCAGGATGCGCTGGAAGTGCTTCGCAACCTCGCCGTCCATCGTCGGAACGATCCGGTCGAGGAACTCCACCACCGTCACCTTCGCGCCGAGGCGCCGCCACACCGAGCCGAGCTCGAGCCCGATATAGCCGCCGCCGATCACCACGAGGTGGCCCGGCACCCGGTCGAGCTCGAGCCCGCCGGTCGAGGTCACGATGCGCTTCTCGTCCACCGCCACGCCGGGAAGGTCGACGCTGTCGGAGCCGGTGGCGATCACGATGTGCTTGGTCGTGTGCGCGGCGCCATCGACCTCGACCACGCCCGGGGCGGCGATGCGACCGGTGCCCTTGAGCCAGGTCACCTTGTTCTTCCTGAACAGGAACTCGATGCCGGAGACGTTGGCGGCCACCACCTCGCCCTTGCGCGCGAGCATCCGCGCGAGGTCGAGCCCGACATCGCCCTTCACCACCACGCCGTGGTCGGCGAGCCCGTGGCGCGCCTCCTCGTACTTCTCGGAGGACTGCAAGAGCGCCTTGGACGGGATGCAGCCGATGTTGAGGCAGGTGCCGCCGAGGGTGGCGCGCCGCTCGACGCATGCGACCTTCATGCCGAGCTGGGCGGCGCGGATGGCAGAGACATAGCCGCCGGGCCCCCCACCGATCACGATCACGTCGAACGCGGTCTCAGCCATGATGGGTGTTCCCCTCAGCGTCCATGGAACTCGGTGCGCGAAATGGCCGCCAGCTCGGCGAGCGAGGTGACCGACCAGTCGGGGACGACCGCCGCGTCGGGCGTCGCCCCCGTGCCGGCGCGCCGCGCCCGGCGGTTGACCCAAAGGCAGGGAATGCCCAAGGCCCGCGCCGGCGCGATGTCATGGAACTTCGACTGCGCGACGTGCAGCCACGCCTCGCGGCCGATGCCCCGCGCCGCGAGCTGCCGCTCGGCAGCCTCGAAATGCGCGGGGTGAGGCTTGTAGTGGCCGACATCCTCGGCGGTGATGATGAAGTCGGCTGCGGTGCCGATCGCGGCCACCGAGGCGGCGATCGAGGCGCGGTCGACGTTCGAGAGGATGCCGAGGGTGAAGCGGCGCCCGAGCTCGGCGAGGGCGGCGGGCGTGTCGGGGAAGGGCGGCCAGGCGGGGATGGAGGCGCCGAAGGCGCGCGCCGCCTCGAGGTCGCGCCGGAGACCGAGACGATCCGAAAGCGCAAGGAAGGCGCGCTCGAGGATCACCGGGTAGAGCGCGGCCGGGTCCTTCTCCTGCTCGCGGTGCTCGATGTCGGCGAAGGCCTCGAGGATGTGCGCGTCCGACCAGTCCCGCCCCTCGCGCCGGCAGAGGGGAGAGACGAAGGCGAGGATGCCCTTCTCCCAGTCGATCAGCGTTCCGTAGCAGTCGAAGGTGAGCGCCCGGAAGCGGCGGAGGTCGATCATCCGCCCAAGCCCCCTCAGGCGCCAGCGACCGCGAGCCCGTCGATCCGCACCGTCGGCGCATCGGTGCCGCGGCGGAACACGAGGTCGTCGGCCGGAACGAGGCGCGCGAACATCTCCCTGAGGTTGCCCGCGACCGTGACCTCGGCCACGGGTTCGGCGAGAGCGCCCTGGCGGATCATGAACCCCGCCGCGCCGCGCGAGTAGTCGCCCGTCACCGGGTTGATGCCCATGCCGATCAGCTCGGTGACGTAGAGCCCCGTCCCGATGTCGGCCATCAGCGCGGCGGGGGAGACCGTTCCGGGCGCGAGCCAGACATTCGTGGTCGCGGGCGAGGGCGGGCCCGAGACGCCGCGCGCGGCATGGCCGGTCGTTCCGAGCCCGAGCATCCGCGCGGTGCGGCAGTCGAGGATCCAGGTGGTGAGCACCCCGTCCTCGACGACCGCGCGCGGGCGCGGGGCGATGCCCTCCGCGTCGAACGGGCGCGAGCGGAGGCCGCGCGGGCGCGTCGGGTCGTCGTGGACCGCGATGCCCGCGCCGAACACGCGCGTGCCGAGCGCGTCCTTGAGGAACGAGGTGCCGCGCGCCACCGAGGCGCCGTTGATCGCCGAGGTCAGGTGCCCGATCAGGCTCGCCGCCACGCGGGGGTGATAGACCACGCTCATCGTCGCGGTGGCGGGCCGGCGCGGATTCAGCCGCGCGACCGCCTGTTCCCCGGCGCGCCGGCCGAGCGCGGCGGGGTCCTCGAGGCCGGCGAGGTGGGTCGCGGTGGCGTAGTCGTAGTCGCGCTGCATCTCCGTGCCCCTGCCCGCGACGGCCGTGACGGAGACGGAATGGCTCGTCCGCGCGTAGCTGCCCGCGAAGCCGTTGGAGCCGACCAGCGCGATCGCCGCGCGGCCGAAGCCCGCTTCCGCGCCCTCGGTGTTGGTGACGCCCGCGACGGCGCGCGCGGCATCCTCCGCCGCCGCCGCGCGCGCCGAGAGCGCCGCGATGTCCGGCTCGCCGGCATCGACGAGGTCGAGCGCGGCGAGGCGCGCGGCGAGGTCCGCCATCCCGTCCGGCGCCTCGGCCAGCCCGGCATGAGGGTCCTCGGGCACCGCGCGGGCCATCGCGACCGCGCGCTCGGCGAGGCGGGCGAAGGCGGCTGGGCTCGTGTCGGTGGTCGCGACGATCGCCTGGCGGCGGCCGACGAACACGCGAAGGCCGATGTCGCGGCTCTCCGCGCGCTCGACCTGCTCGGTCGATCCGAGCCGCCGCTGCACCGAGAGGGAGGCGCCTTCGGCGAGCAGCGCGTCCGCCGCATCGGCGCCAGCCCGCTTCGCTGCCGCGACGAGATCGGCGAGCAGGCCGAGGCGGTCGGCCGGCGCGGGGGCGTCGCTCATGCCGCGAGCTTCTCTGCGATCACGGGCAGGGCGGGAAGCCTGCCGACGGGCCCGACGGCGGCCAGCGTCGGCGTCGCGCGGAACATCCGCCGCGCGGCCGCGGCGACGTCCTCGGCGGTGACGGCGGCGAGCCTCGCGAGGCTCTCCTCGAGCGGGATCACCCGCCCCCAGGTGTGGATCTGGTGCGCGATCTGCTCGCAGCGGGAGGAGGTGCTCTCGAGCGACATCAGCAGCGACGCCTTCACCTGCGCGCGGGCGCGGGCGAGCTCCTCCGCCGTCACCGCCTCCTGCACGGCGGCGAGCTCGCCGAGCACCACGGGGATGAGCTCGGCGGCCTCGGCCTCGCCGGTGCCGGCATAGATGCCGAACGTTCCGCCATCGTGATACGGTGAGAGGAAGGAGGAAATCGCGTAGACGAGGCCGCGCTTCTCCCGCACCTCCTGGAACAGCCGGCTCGACATGCCGCCGCCGAGCAGCATCGAGAGCAGGAGGCCCGCGTGGTACTGCGGGTCGCTGTAGGCCATCGCGGGAAAGCCGAGCACGAGATGGACCTGGTCGAGCTCCTGCGCCTCGCGGAACTCCCCGCCCTCGTAGCGCGCCGGCGCGGCCGCCTCGCAAGTCCCTTCGGGCAGGGCGGTGAAATGCGTCCGCACGAGATCGAGGAAGGTCTCGTGCTCGATCGCCCCGGCGGCGGCGAGCACGACGCGGCCGGGCGTGTAGTGCCGCCGCATGTAGGAGACGAGCGCCTCGCGCGGCATCGCGCGGATGACCGCCTCGGTGCCGAGGGTGGGAAGGCCCATCGGCTGGCCCGGATAGGCGGTGGCCTGGAAATGGTCGAACACGATGTCGTCTGGCGTGTCGTTGGCCTGGCCGATCTCCTGCAGGATCACGCCGCGCTCGCGCTCGAGCTCCTCGGGGTCGAACACCGAGTGCTGCAGGATGTCGGCGATGATGTCGGCCGCGAGCGGGGCATCCTCGCGCAGCACCTTGGCGTAGTAGGCGGTGCGCTCGCGCGCGGTGTAGGCGTTGAGATGGCCGCCGACGTCCTCGATCTCCTCGGCGATCCTCGCCGCACTGCGCCGCGCCGTGCCCTTGAAGGCCATGTGCTCGAGGAAGTGGCTCGCGCCGTTCTCCTCCGGCCGCTCGTGGCGCGTGCCGGCGGCGACGTAGGCGCCGAGGCTGACGGTGCCGACATGCGGCATGGTCTCCGTCACCACCGTCAGGCCGGAGGGAAGGCGGGTGGTGCGGATCGTGTCCGTCATGCGGCGTTCCTCAATGACTGGCGGCGGACGAACTCCTCCACCGCGGCAAGGTCGTTCGGCAGGTCGGTGCAGCGTTCCGGGCGCGACTCGAGATCGGCGAGCCTCGCGGGCAGGGCGGGGCGGCGGCCGGTGGCGCGCTCGACCGCGTCGGGGAACTTCGCCGGATGCGCGGTGGCGGCGACGACGACGGGGATGTCGGCGTCGGGCGGCATGTGCGCCCGCGCCGCGGCGACGCCGATCGCGGTGTGCGGGTCGGCGAGGTAGCCCGAGGCCGCGTCGAGCCGCGCGATCTCGGCGAGCGTTGCCTCGTCGTCGACGGCGGCGGCGCGGAACAGCGCGGTCGCGCGGCGCCAGGCGGCGTCGGGAACCGGCATCCTGCCCTCGGCGCGGAACCGCGCCATCGCCGCGGCGGTGGCGCGCGCGTCGCGGTCGGTCAGCTCGAACAGCAGCCGCTCGAAGTTGCTCGACACCTGGATGTCCATCGAGGGCGACAGCGAGGGCTCGACGGCGCGGATCGACATGTCGTTGGCGGCGATGAAGCGGGCGAGGATGTCGTTGCGGTTGGCGCCGAGGATCAGCGAGTGCACCGGCAGCCCCATGCGCCGCGCCGCCCAGGCGGCGAGCACGTTGCCGAAATTCCCCGTCGGGACCGCGAACGCCACGTGCCGGTCAGGCGCGCCGAGCGCGAGCGCCGCATAGGCGTAGTAGGCGATCTGCGCCGCCACGCGCGCCCAGTTGATCGAGTTCACCGCCGAGAGCCGCATCGCCTCGCGGAACGGCACGTCCGCGAACATCGCCTTCACGAGGTCCTGGCAGTCGTCGAAGGTGCCGAGGACGGCGACGTTGCCGACGTTCGGCGAAAGCACCGTCGTCATCTGCCGGCGCTGGATCGGGCTCGTGCGGCCCTTGGGGTGGAGGATGACGATGTCGATCCGGGCGCGGTCGCGGCAGGCCTCGATCGCCGCCGAGCCGGTGTCGCCCGAGGTCGCGCCGACGATGGTGATGCGCGCGCCGCGGCGGGCGAGCACGTGGTCGAACATCCGCCCGAGCAGCTGCAGCGCGAGATCCTTGAAGGCGAGGGTGGGGCCGTGGAACAGCTCGAGCGCATGGAGCCGGTGGTCGAGCTGCACGAGCGGCGCGACGGCGGGGTGGCCGAAGCCGGCATAGGCCTCGCGGCAGAGTCGGGTGAGTGTGGCGCGGTCGAACGCCTCGCCGACGAAGGGGGCGAGGAGACGGGCGGCGAGGTCGGCGTAGGGGAGGCCGCGCAGGCTGCGCCACTCGCCGGGGGTCAGCGTGGGCCAGGCTTCGGGCACGTAGAGGCCACCGTCGGCGGCGAGGCCGGCGAGCAGCGTGTCCTCGAAGCCGAGTGTGGGGGCTTCGCCGCGTGTCGAGACATAGCGCATGGCCGCCGGACATTAGGGGGCGGCCCCCCGGGATGGAAGGGCGGGCGAGGGCAGGAATCGCGAGGGGGGCAGGCGTTCAGGGATGGGCCTCAGAGATAGCGCGCGCGGAGGTGGCGCTCGAACGCCGCTGGGTCGAGGCCGCGCCCCGTCGCGCGTTCGAGCAGCCCGTCGAGCCCATGCGCGGCGCCGTGCGCATGCACCCGCTCGGCGAGCCAGGCGACGAGCGGCGCGAAGCTCCCCTCCCCGAGCGCGGCCGTGATCTCCGGCCGCTCGGCAGACGCCGCCTGGAAGAGCTGCGCCGCCGCCATCGCGCCGAGCGTGTAGGACGGGAAATAGCCGAACGCGCCGTCATACCAGTGGATGTCCTGAAGGCAGCCGCGGCGGTCATCCGGCACGTCGAGGCCGAGCAGGTCCCTCATCCCCTCGTTCCAGGCGCCCGGCAGGTCGGCCACCGCGAGGTCTCCCGACACGAGCGCGCGCTCGAGCCGCCAGCGCAGGACGATGTGGGCCGGATAGGTGACCTCGTCCGCCTCGACGCGGATCAGGCCCGGCCGCACGCGCCGCCAGAGCCGCGCGAGGTTCCCGGGCGCGTAAGGGGACGGGTCGCCGCCGAAGGCTTCCGCCATGCGCGGCCCCAGCCAGGAGAGGAAGGCGTCAGACCGCGAGGCCTGCATCTCGATGATCAGGCTCTGGCTCTCGTGCACGGCCATGCCCGCCGCCTCGCCGAGCGGGTTGCGCGCGAAGGCCTTCGGCAGGTGCGCCTCGTAGAGCGCATGCCCGCACTCGTGCAGAACGCCGAGGATCGCCTGGGTCGGGTCGGCCTCGTCGTAGCGGGTGGTGATGCGGATGTCGGTGGGCGTACCGCCGCAGAACGGGTGGGTGCTCTCGTCGAGCCGCGCGGCCGCGAAGTCGAGCCCCGCGCGTTCGGCGAGCATGCGGCAGAGCGCGCGCTGCGCCGCCACCGGGAAGGGGCCGGCGAGCGGGAGGGGCGGCGGCGCGGCGTCCTGGCGGGCGAGCGCGGCGGGAAGCACCCCGGCGAGCATCGCCTGAAGCGGCCCGAAGACCTCGGCCACGCGCGCGTCCGTCAGCCCCGGCTGGAACCCGTCGAGCAGCGCATCGTAGGGGGCGAGGCCGGTGGCCGCGGAGAGTGCCGCCGCCTGCTCGCGCACCAGACGCACCACCTCGGCGAGCAGCCCGGCGACGGCGGGGAAGTCCGACGCCCGGCGCGCCTCGCGCCAGGCAGCCTCGCAGGCAGAGGTGGCGCGCGCCATCGCCGCGACGAGGTCGGGCGGGAGAGCGGTGGCGCGGCGGTGCTTCCGCCGCATCAGCGCGAGGTTGGCGCGGTCCTCTTCCGCCAACCGCGCCGCCTCCCGCTCCGCCGCGTCGAGCTCGTCGCCGGTCGCGGGGTCGGTCAGCACGGCGTGGGCGACGGCGGCGAGCGCTGCCATCTGCTCGCCGCGGGCGGGCGCGGCGGCGGGCGGCATCATCACCGAGGTGTCCCAGTGCAGGATCGAGGACGCCTCCTCGAGCGCGGCGAGGCGGGCGAAGCGCGTGCGCAGCCTGTCGTAGGGCGAGAGGGCGGTCATCCGGTCTCCTTCTGGCCGGTCTCCTTCCGGGCAGCCTCCCCGCGGGCGCGGGCGAGCAGGCTCCTCGCCCAGAAGACGAAGAACACCGCGAGCGCTGCGGCGAGCCCGAACCAGGTGATGGCGTAGCCGAGATGGTTGTTCACCGGCGTCGGCGGCCGGCGCTGCGGGATGGGCGGCTCCCGCGCCTCGCCGGTCAGCGCAAGCGCGAAGGGCGCGACCGCGTCGAGCCCGACCGCCGCCGCCATCGCCTCCGGCTGCATCGCCCAGAAGCGGCGCTCCCGGGGCTTGTCCTCCGGCGTGAACCAGCCGCGCCGCTCGGGCAGCATCAGGTAGCCGGCGACGGTCACCTCCCCCTCCGGGGCAGGCAGGGCCGGGAAGGGCGGATAGGGAACCCAGCCGCGCACCACCCAGAGCGGCTCGGCGCCACGGCGGATCAGCGGGGTGGCGAGGAAGGCGCCGATCTGGCGGTTGCGCTCGGCGATGCCGACGATCACCGAGCGGTCATGCGCCAGCGTTCCGGTGGCGGCGAAGCGCCGGAAGGCGAGCGGCGCGGGGTCGTCGATGCGGGCAGGCAGCGGCTCCGGCGGCGCTGCCTCGGCGGCGCGGAGCTGGGCGATCCATGCCGTCTTCCATGCCAGCCGCTGCACCTGCCAGGTGCCGAGCCCGACCAGCACCGCGAGCGCTGCCGCGGTGAGGAGGCCGGGCCAGAGCAGCACGCGCCAGGCTGGCGCCGAGGTCATGCCACCTCTGGTCATGGCTTGGGAGATGGGGTGCGGCTCTCCCGCCGCACCCCGTCCGCGCGGCTCAGTGGTGCGCGATCGGGCCGGCAGCCCAGACGTAGACGCAGACGAACAGGAACAGCCACACCACGTCGACGAAGTGCCAGTACCAGGCGGCGGCCTCGAACCCGAAATGCCGCTCGGCCGTGAAGTGGCCCTTCATCGCCCGGAACAGGCAGACGGCGAGGAAGATCGTGCCGATGATGACGTGGAAGCCGTGGAAGCCGGTGGCGAGGAAGAAGGTGGAGGGGTAGACCCCGCCGTTGATGAACGTGAACGGCGCCACCGAGTACTCGTAGGCCTGCACCGCGGTGAAGGCGAGGCCGAGCCCGACCGTGCAGGCGAGCCCCGTCACGAGGCCCTTGCGGTCGCCATGCAGCAGCGAATGGTGCGCCCAGGTGACCGTGCAGCCAGAGAGCAGCAGGATCATCGTGTTGAGCAGCGGCAGGTGCCAGGGGTCGAAGGTGTAGACCCCCGGCGGCGGCCAGGTGTCCTTGGCGTAGACGCCCTCGGCCAGGTGGCTCGGGAACAGGGCGTAGTGGAAGAAGGCCCAGAAGAAGGCGACGAAGAACATCACCTCCGAGGCGATGAAGAGGATCATCCCGTAGCGCAGGCCGATGCGCACGACCGGGGTGTGCAGGCCCGGGGTGCGGCTCTCGCGCACCACGTCGCGCCACCACAGGAACATCGTCGCGAGCACGCCGAGGAGGCCGAGCGACAACAGGACGTAGGTGCGGTTGTGCATCGCCTCGATGGCGCCGAAGGCCAGCAGCCCGGCGGCGGCGGCGCCGACGATCGGCCACGGCGAGGGGTCGACCAGGTGGTAGGGCTGCTTGATGCCCGAGGGCTCGACCGTCGTCCCGTGGCTGTCTGCCATTGTTCCTGACCCTGCGGCTCGGTTGCCTGCGCGCGCGACTGTGCGCTGCATCAATCCCCGAAAACCGCGCCGCGATCAAGCGCGCGCGAGCTGCCTCAGCGGGGCGGCGGGCGGCGGCGGCGCGGCTGGTCGCCGGCATGGCCGGTGGCGGCGAGCCGGGCGAGCGACTGGGCGCCGACCCGGTAGGTCACGCGGTCACCCTCCGCCACGCCCATTCCCCTGTAGGCCGCGCGGGCGAGCGCGTTGCCGCGGTCCGTCACCCACTCCATGCGCTCGCAGCCGGCATCGATCGCCGCCTGCGCGACGGCGGCGACGAGCGCGCGGGCGATGCCCTGGCCGCGCAGCTCAGGCAGCACGAAAAGGTCCTTGAGGTACATCACGTCGCGGAACCGCGCGCCGGGGAAGAGCGGCGCGAACAGCGCCACACCGACGAACACACCCTCCGGAACGGCACCGCCGGCCGAGACCGCGACCAGGCAGCGCGCCGGCGCATGCCCGCCGAGCAGCCGGGCCGTGGCCGCCGCCGCCTCGTCATCGGTCACCGCCACGTCGTAGTGCCGCTCCATCGCGGCGAGCACCGCGGCAAGCGGCCCGGCCTCCGTGGCGCGGGGGGCACGCACCACGAAGTCCACCGTCTGGGACATGGCTTCCCGTGCCGCGACCGGAGCCGAAAAGCAAGCGGCCCACGCGTGCGCTGCGACACTTGACCCAGTTCCTGACGTGCTCTCACCCGACGCGACGCTGTCGTCCCGCATGGCTCACCGCCCCTCTTGGCTGCCTCGTTCCATCCTGCTTCGCGCGGCGGCGGCAGCCGGATGCGGGAAAGCTCAGAAATAGGCGATCGCGCGGCCCGAGGCGGCGGCCGACACCCAGAGCACGGCGGAGCAGGCCGCCGCGGTGCGCGCGAGCCCGCCGACCGGGCGCTCGAGGTCGGGCTGCGCGATCACGTGGAACAGCGCCACGTTGGCGCCCGCGAGCAGGAGCAGCACCGCCTTGACCAGGAAGGCGGGGTTGGAGGCGATGTGCGTGGCATCGGCCGCCAGCATGACGATGCCGGAGAGGGCGGCGACGGCGAAGGCCCCGCGCGCCAGCGGCAGGATCAGCCGCCCCGCGGCCGCGAGCGGGATCGCCGGCGCGAAGCCGAGCACGCGGAGGTCGAACACCAGGATGGAGCCGAGCAGGAGCGCGATCGCGAGCACGTGCGCGATCGAGACCAGCGGGTAGAGCCAGAGGCTGTCGCGGGCGAGATGGCCGAGCCCGGAGGCCTCGAGCCAGGAAGCCCAGGCGGCCGGTGCCGCGCCGTGCTCCTCCACGGCTCTGCCCTCCGCGCGGGCGGCCTCAGCGGAGCTGCGTCACCTGCGTGCCGACGCGGATCCACTCGGCGCGCAGCTCGACATCGCGCGTGCGGTGCGGATAGCCCATCACCGTGACCTCCTCGCCCTCCTTCAGCGCGCTGCCGGGAAGGCTGCGATTGGTCATCCGGAACGGCGGCGCGAGCACGACCTCCCAGGTCTTGCCGGGCGTCTTCAGCCAGATCGTGGCATGGGGGTTGGCGAACTCCACCCGTTCGATCACCCCCGTCAGCGTCTGCGGGTTCTGGGCGTCGTAGCTGCCCCAGCCGTGATGGGCGAGCGCGGTAGCGGGCAGCCCCGCGAGCAGGGCGGCGAGGATGGCACGGCGATGGGTCACGGCGTGGGTCCTCCGGCTCGCCCCAAGATGGCGCGGGGCGGGGGCGGAGGGAACCCGCCCGCGCGGATGCGTGATCGGCGCCCGCCGCTTGCTCAGCGCCTCAGCGCGTGCATCAGGATGCCGGCCGCGACGGAGACGTTGAGGCTGTCGAGCGCGCCGCCGCCGGCGATCGTCGCCTTCGCGGCGCAGGCATCGACGGTCGCCTGCGCGAGCCCCGTCTCCTCGTTGCCGAGCACGAGCGCGACTGGCCGGTCCTTCGGCAGCTTCGCCGGGTCGGTCCCGCCCGAGGACACGGCGGCGACGGCGAGATAGGCCGGCGCGATGGCGGCGAGCGCAGCGGGAAGGTCGGCCACCCGCATCACGAGCAGGTGCTCGAGCCCGCCTTCGGCGACGCGGTAGGCGGCATCGGTTGGCAGCGCCTGGCGCGGGTCGGAGGAGAGCACGAGCCGGTCGATGCCGAGGAAGGCGGCGGTGCGGGCGATCGCGCCGAGGTTGTTGGCGTTGCCGATGCCGTCGAGGAACAGCAGCAGGCGGCGCTTGCCGGCTTCGGCGATGGCGGCCTGGGGGTCGAAGGCGGGGATGGCCTTTGGCCGCGCGATGGCGACGATGCCGCCATGCAGCTTCGAGCCGGCCACCCGGTCAAGCTCCTCGCGTGGCACCATGCGGTAGGGCTTGCGCGCGGCGGCGAGCAGCCTGGCCCAGGGCCCGACCGCCTCGCGGTGGCGTTCCTCGTAGAACAGCCGCTCGACCCGCTGCGGCGAGCGCGCGAACAGCGCCGCGACCGCGGGCAGCCCCGCGACGCGCAGGAGGTCGCGCTCGTGCTCGGCCTCGCGCGGGGCCGCGCGCAGCACGAGCGGCGCCGGCCGGTTCTCCCGCCACTCCCGCCGCCCGCCGCCCCCGGCGGAACCGGCAGGCCGGGGCGCGTCCTTTCGCGGCCGGTCGTTCCGGGAGCGATCGCTCCCGGCGTGGTCGCTGCGCTGGCCGCCGCCGCGCGGCGGGCGTTGGGGCGTCTTCATGGGCGGCGGACCCTAGGTGGCGGACGCGCGGTTGGGAAGGTCCCGGCTCACACCGCAAGCTCCGCCAGAACCGGGACGTGGTCGGACGCCTGGGGCCAGTCGCGGGCGTCCTTCAGCACCACGGCACCTTTCAGCGCACCACGCAGGTCGGGCGTCAGCCACACATGGTCGAGCCTCCGGCCGCGGTCGGAGAGGCGCCAGTCGCGGTTGCGATAGCTCCACCAGGTGAAGAGCTTTTCCGGCACGGGAACGACCACGCGGGCGGCGTCGATCCATCCCCCCGCGGTCGCCTGCCAGCGCGCGAGCCCCTCGGTCTCGACGGGCGTGTGGGAGACCACGTCGAGCAGCTGGCGGTGGCTCCACACATCCTCGGGCAGGGGCGCGATGTTGAGATCGCCCACCAGCACGGTGCGCCCGCGGTCTGCGGCACCGGCGGCGAACCACATCGTCGCCTCGGCGACGAAGTCGAGCTTGTGGCGGAACTTCGGGTTCGCCTTTACGTCGGGAATGTCGCCGCCGGCCGGCACGTAGAAGTTGTGCAGCCGCAGCGGCCCGCCCGGCAGGTCGAGGTCGGCGGCGATGTGCCGGCAATCGCCCTTGCCGCACCAGTCGGGCGCGTCGTCGGCCGGCGCGAGCGGCACGCGGGAGAGGATCGCCACGCCGTTGTAGCCCTTCATGCCCCGCACCAGCATGTGCCGGAAGCCGAGGCGGCGGATCTCGGCGCGGGGGAACGCCTCGTCCGGCGCCTTGGTCTCCTGCAGGCAGATCACGTCGGGCTCGAGCGCGGCGACGAGGTCGCCGAGCCGCGGCAGGCGGAGCCGGACGGAGTTGATGTTCCAGGTGGCGATGCGGATCGGCTTGAGGCGCTTGGTCATGGGCGCTGCATACCCTGCGGCGCCCCTTGCGCAAACCGGCCGAACGCGAGCGGAAAGACACGCGCCCTGTGCCCGCCGTGTCCAGGATCGGGCGGTGCGTCTCATTTACAAGACGGGTGAAGATCAGAAAATCGACAACAAGAAAGCGCCCGGTTAGGGGGGTAACCGGGCGCCGCTTGTTCCGTACGGAACCCGCGAGGTTCGGCAGGGGAAACCGGTCCTCGCGGTACTTCGGCGCTTAATCGCACCGATGACTGGAAGGATACTTGAACGCGCACGCAGTGCAACCCGGAAATGGTGACAGCAATAATCCGTGCACGCGGATGGGCGGGCGCGGGTGGGCCTCCGACCGGGGCGTCAGTGGCCTTCGACGGGTCTCTACCTGTGCGCGATCATTCCGCGGCGATCCGGCGCGGGGCGAGCCCGTCACGGGCCTCGACATGGCGCGCCACCGCCTCGGCGAAGGCGATGAAGATCGCCCGCGAGGCGCTGTCCGTCTCGAAGTCGTATTCCGGGTGCCACTGGATGCCGAGCGCGAAGCCCGGCGCGCCGGTCACGCGCACGGCCTCGATCGTGCCGTCTGGCGCCACCGCCTCCACCGCGAGGCCGGGCGCGAGCCGGGCGATGCCCTGGTTGTGGAGGCTGTTCACCGCGAGCGCCTCGCGCCCGACGATGGCCGCGAGCATGCCCCCCGAGACCAGCCGCACCGCATGCGCTTTGGCGGTGCGCACAGGCCCGAAGGCCTGCTCTGACGGCGTCGAGTGGTCCATCCGGCCGGGCAGGTCCTGGATCCTCTGGTCGAGCGTGCCGCCGAGCGCGACGTTGAGCTCCTGCATGCCGCGGCAGATCGCGAGCAGCGGCACGCCGTGGGCGATCGCTTCGCGGATCAAGGGCAGCGTCACCGCGTCGCGGGCGGGATCCTCCGGCACGCCGTCGGGGTGCGGCGGGCCGCCATAGAGAGCGGGCAGCACGTTCGAGGGGCTTCCGGTCAGGATCAGCCCGTCGATCCGTCGCGCGAAGCCGGCCACGTCGGCCCGCTCTCCCATCGCCGGGATCAGGCAGGGCAGCCCGCCCACCACGAGGTCGACCACACGCACGTAGGTGTCGGAGACGGCGTGGTTCGGCCGCTGGTAGGTGCCGAACGGCTTCATGCAGCAGGAGATCCCGATCAGCGGCTTCATCGCGGCGGCTTCATGCAGGCGGTCTCGTGGCGCAGCGGCTTCATGGCGGTGCCGTCTCGGTTCCCCTCTGTCCGATCGTGTGCCGATCATGGTCCCATCGTGAAAGGACAGTATTGCTGTTCGATTGCGGCGCCGTAAAGGCGCGCGGCTCAGCGCAGCTGCGGCGTGCCGAAATCCGGCGCGACGAAGCGGAACAGCGCTGGGTCGATGCGCAGGCCCGTCTCGATCTCGTAGAGCGTCACCCGCACCTCGCGGCCCTGCGCGTCGACCACCGTCCATTGCCGGAGCTCGAGCGGCGTGTCGGCGAAGGTGAGCGTCAGGCTGCCCTCGGCGGGGTTGCTGCGCTTGACCACGGTGATGCGGATCAGCCCCTCGCCGAGCTGCACGGCGGTGACGCGGCCATCGCCCTCGTCGAGGCGGACACGCTCGGCGAGCAGGGTGCCGAGCGGGGTGGAGCCGATCGGCAGCGCCGAGGTCTGGTTCACCGCGCGGTCGAAGAAGGTCACGATCGTGCCGTCGGCGACCACGAGGATGGTCGCCGGCGGGTCGTACGCGAAGCGGGCGCGGTTCGGCCGCTGCATCCACACCGTGCCCTGCGCGGTGCCGCCGCGCGCATCGGCCTGGAGGAAGCGGGCCTTCAGCGTCCGCGTCGCGGAAAGCGCCGCCTCGGCGCGGGCGAGCGCCTCGCGCTGCGCCGGGCCGAGCGCGGCGGCGGGGGCGGCCGCGCGCTGGGCGAGGGCTGGGAACGGCAGGGCGGCTGCCGCGGCGGCGGCGAGAAGGCGGCGTCGGTTCATCGGCAGGGGCGGGTCATCCTCCGGGGCTTCTAGCGCGGGCGGACGCCCAGGCCCAATCACACGCGCGGAAGCCGCCGCCTGCGCCAGCGGTCGGCTCCGAGCGAGACGAGGCTCCAGGCGGCGAGCGCGGCGGCGAGCGGCCGCGCGGTGCCGTCCGCCAGCAGCGAGACCGCCGCGCCGGAGACGGCGCCGAAGCCGAAGGTCATCGTGCCCTGGAGCGCCGAGGCGCTGCCCGCCCGCGCGCCCTGCCGCGCGAGCCCGAGCGCGGTCGCGTTCGGCCCGACGAAGCCGAGCGAAGCGAGCGCCGACGCCACCGGCACGGCGAGCGCGAGCGGGTGTGACACCCGCGCGAACGCCACCGCCAGGAGCGCCAGCGCCGAGACGACGAACGCCGCCACGCCCCAGCCGAGCAGGCGGGCGGGGCTCGATCGCCCGAGCGCCCAGGCGTTCACCTGGGCAGCGGCGATGAAGGCGGCCGCGTTGAGGCCGAACAGCACCGCGAACTGCCGCTCGTCGAGGCCGGCGAGGCGCATGAACGCGTCCGCGCTGCCGGCGATGTAGGCGAACATCCCGCCGAAGCCGGCGCAGGCCGAGAGCGCCGGCGCGAGGAACGAACCGTCGCCGAGGATCGCTGCATAGGTGAGCACGATGCCGGCTGGGCTGTCGCGCCGGCGCCGCCCGGCCGGCAGCGTCTCGGGCAGCGCGACCCACACCAGCGCGATGCAGGCGAGGCCGTACAGCGCGAGCAGCCAGAAGATCATCCGCCAGTGGGCGACCGCGAGCGCCAGCGCGCCGAGCGAGGGGGCGAGGATCGGCGCCGCCCCCATCACCAGCAGCAGCCGCGACAGCAGCCTCGCCGCGGCGTGCCCCTCGGCGACGTCGCGCACCACCGCGCGCGGGATCACCATCCCCGCCGAGCCGCCGAGCGCGGAGAGGACGCGGAACAGCGAGAAGCTCCACGGCCCCGGCGCGAGGGCGCAGCCCATGGTCGCGAGCGTGTAGAGCAGGCTGCCCGCGAGCAGCGGCATCCGGCGGCCGAACCGGTCGGCGAGCGGGCCCTGCGCGAGCTGGCCGATGGCGATGCCGATGAAGAAGGCAGCGAGCGTCGCCTGGGCGATGCCGGGCCTGCCGCCGAACTCCGCCTCGATCGCCGGGAAGGCCGGCAGGTACATGTCGATCGAGAGGGGCCCGACGGCGGTGAGCGACCCGAGCACGAGCGCGAGCCGCGCGCGCGAGGGCATGGCCGGGGGCATGGTGGGGGGCGCGGCGGCGTCGGCCATCGCGCGAGTGTCGCCGAGCCGGGCCGCGAAGGCGAGTGGCGGCTTAACGATGTCGCAACGCCTGCCCGCGACGATCGCGCGGCAAGGAGATGCGGCGATGACGGTCGAGCTCATCATCACGGTCGAGGCCTGCCCCCCGGGCGCGGCGGAGGAGCCCGCGCGCGAGGCGCGCGTGCCCGGCTCACCCTCCGCCGTCGCCGGCGCCGGCCCCCGCCCCGCCGCCGGCCCGCTCGGCGGCCTCGAGCGCGCCGCCTTCTTCGCTGCCCTCCGGCGCAAGGCCGACGCCCGCCTCGCCGCCCTCGGCTGAGGAGGGGCCGCACCGTCCCCCTTGCCCGACGGCCTCGGCTGCGCCATGCCTCCGCCATGGCACGCCGGCTGGCCGTCAGGAAGTTCCGCACCGCCATCGTCCGCCCGCCCGCGCACACCGACTGGCGCGAGCGCATGGCGGAGGCCGAGCGCTCGATGGCGCGGGACTTCGCCGAGGCGCGCTCGTTCTCGCAGTGGCGGCAGGTGCGCGCGACACGCCGGCTCCTCCTGCTGCTGCTCTGGACGCTGCTCTGCATCCCCGTGCAGGCGATCGCCATCTGGGGCATGACGCTGTTCGGCCGGCGGCCGGCCGTCGTGATCGCCCGTACCTACCATGCGGTGAACTGCCGCATCGCCGGCATCCGCGTCCGGGTGGTCGGCACGCCGGCCAACGGCGCGGCAAGGCCGGTGGTGTTCGTCTCGAACCACACGTCCTGGGCGGACGTGCTGGTGCTGGGGGGCGTGCTCGAGGCCTGCTTCGTCTCCAAGGCGGAGGTCGGGACCTGGCCGCTGATCCGCACCGTCGCGAGACTCGGGCGGACGGTGTTCGTCTCCCGCCGCCGCGCCGAGACGGGGCGCGAGCGCGACGAGCTCTCCGCGCGGCTCGCCGCCGGCGACAGCATCATCCTGTTCCCCGAGGGAACGACGAGCGACGGCGGCCGCGTGCTGCCCTTCCGCTCCGCCCTGCTCGGCATGGTCGAGACCGGGAAGGCGGCGGGGCGGGGGCCGCTCGTGCAGCCCGTGTCGGTGGTGTTCGACCGGCTCGACGGGCTGCCGGTCGGGCGGAAGGACCGGGCGCACTTCGCCTGGTACGGCGACATGAACATCGCCGACCATGCCTGGGTGATGCTCTCCCGCCGCTCCTCGGGCGCGACGGTGCTGCTCCACCCGCCGCTCGACCCGGCCGACTTCCCCTCGCGCAAGGCACTGGCCGATGCGGCCTTCGCGGCGGTGGATGCCGGCGCCGCAGCGCTGCGCCAGGGGCGGCCGGTGGCGGCCCCCCTTGCCGGAGGCTTCGCCAACTCCTCCGGAGGCTTCGCCAACTCTTCATGACGCCGGCAGGGGCCGCACCCCTCGCGCCGCTTGACACGGCCTCCCCCGCTATGGCGTCACTGAGGCCGGAAAGGAGAGGTTCGCGCCGTTGAGAGAGCCCGTCCGCGAGGACGCTTCAGCAGAGACCCCCGATCGGACCGTCCGCGAGGGCCATCCGGCGGGACGGCGCATCCCCGAGCCCCCCTCCCACGCCCGATGACAGCGACGCCGAGCCCCATGAAGCGCCTGCACGTGCGCACCTGGGGCTGCCAGATGAACGTCTACGACAGCGCGCGGATGGCCGACGTGCTTGCCCCCCTCGGCTACGCCCCCACCGGGCAGGCGGAGGGCGCCGACATCGTCGTGCTCAACACCTGCCACATCCGCGAGAAGGCGTCGGAGAAGGTGTTCTCGGAGCTCGGCCGGCTGCGCCTCCTGAAGCAGGCCCGCGCGGCCGAGGGGCGGCGGATGATCATCGCCGTCGCCGGCTGCGTGGCCCAGGCCGAGGGAGCGGCCATCCTCGAGCGCGCGCCGTTCGTCGACATCGTGCTCGGCCCGCAGGCGACGCACCGGCTGCCCGCGCTCGTGCGCCGCGCCGAGGCGGGCGAGCGGGCGCTCCTCGACACCGAGTTCCCGCCCGAGGACAAGTTCGACTCCCTGCCCGAGGCGACGACGCCGCAGGGCCTGACCGCCTTCCTCACCATCCAGGAGGGCTGCGACAAGTTCTGCTCCTTCTGCGTCGTGCCCTACACGCGCGGGGCGGAATACTCGCGCCCCGCCGCCTCGGTGCTGGCCGAGGCCCGGCGGCTGGTGGCGCAGGGCGCGCGCGAGATCACGCTGCTCGGGCAGAACGTGAACGCCTGGCATGGCGAAGGGCCGGACGGCGCGACCTGGCGGCTGTCGCGGCTGCTCCGCGCGCTCGCGGAGATCGAGGGCCTCGCCCGCCTCCGCTACACCACCTCGCATCCGCGCGACTTCATGGCCGAGCATGGCGGCGACGTGGAGCTCGTCGCCGCGCACCGCGACATCCCCGCGCTGATGCCCTTCCTGCACCTGCCGGTGCAGTCGGGCTCGGACGCGGTGCTGCGGGCGATGAACCGGCGCCACACGGTGGCCGACTACCTGCGCCTCGTCGATGCGCTGCGCGAGGCGCGGCCCGACCTCGCGCTCTCCTCCGACTTCATCGTCGGCCATCCCGGCGAGACGGACGCGGATTTCGAGGCGACGCTCGCGCTCGTCCGACGCATAGGCTTCGCCTCCGCCTTCAGCTTCAAGTTCAGCGCGCGGCCCGGAACCCCGGCGGCTGATGCGCGCGACCAGCTCGACGAGCGCGTCAAGGACGCCCGTCTCCATGACCTCCAGGCCCTGCTGCGGGACCAGCAGGCCGCCTTCAACGCCTCCCTGGTGGGGCGCGTTGTTCCGGTGCTCGTGCTCGAGCCCGGCCGCCACCCCGGCCAGATGGCCGGGCGCAGCCCGTGGCTCCAGCCCGTGCACGCGACACTTCCCGCCACCCTGGCAGGAGAGATCGTTCCCTTGCGCATCACCGCCTCCCATCCGAACAGCCTCGCCGCAGAACCCGTCTCCGATCCGAGCCAGAGACAGGCTGCATGAACCATGTGCCAGCCCAGGCCGGGGCGACGGCCGACCCGCACGTGACGCTTCACCTCACTTTCGACGACAACGCGCTCCTGCCGCTGCTGTTCGGCGAGCATGACCGGCATCTCGCGCGCATCGAGCACCGGCTCGGCGTGCGCCTCTCGGCGCGCGGCAACCGCGTCGCCGTCGCCGGCCCCGCCCGCCAGGCGCATGCGGCGCGCTCGGCGCTCGAGGCGCTCTACGCGCGGCTCAGGCGCGGCGAGCCGGTGGCCGGGGCGGAGGTGGACGGGGCGGTGCGGATGGCGACGCACGCGCTCGAGCGGGCGGCGGAGGCGGACGAGGAGCCGCGCCTGCCGCTCTCCGACATCCCCTCGATCCGCACGCGCAAGACCACCATCGGCGCGCGCACGCCCGCGCAGGCGGGCTACATGGAGGCGCTCGCCGGCCACGACCTCGTCTTCGCGCTCGGGCCCGCCGGCACCGGCAAGACCTACATCGCGGTCGCGCAGGCGGTGGCGATGCTCGCCACCGGCCGCGTCGAGCGCATCGTGCTGTCGCGCCCGGCCGTCGAGGCGGGCGAGCGGCTCGGCTTCCTGCCGGGCGACATGCGCGAGAAGGTCGACCCCTATCTCCGCCCGCTCTACGACGCGCTGCACGACATGCTGCCGGCCGACCAGGTGGCGCGGCGCATCGCCAACGGCGAGATCGAGGTCGCGCCGCTCGCCTTCATGCGCGGCCGCACGCTGGCGCACTGCTACGTCATCCTCGACGAGGCGCAGAACACCACGCCGGTGCAGATGAAGATGGTGCTGACGCGGCTCGGCGAGGGCGCGCGCATGGTGGTGACGGGCGATCTCACCCAGGTCGACCTGCCCGCCGGCACGCGCTCCGGGCTCGCCGACGCGCTCGACACGCTCGAGGGCGTGGCGGGCATCGGCGTCGTCCGCTTCTCGGAGCAGGACGTCGTCCGCCACCCGCTGGTGGCGCGCATCGTCGAGGCCTATGGCCGCCGCGCGGTGGCCGAGCGCGAGACGCGCCGCCGCACCCGCGCGGCGGAGAGGGCGCCGAACCAGGGCAGCGATGGACCCGGGAAGTAGTCGCCGCCCCGGCCGGGATGCCGCGGGAAAGCATCGCGGACCGGGGCTCACCCTCACCGTCGCCGAGCCGCGCTGGCGCGGGGCGGTGCGCGGGCTCGAGGCCCGCGCCCGCCGCGCCGCCGCCGCCGCCGCGCGTGCGGCCCGCCTGCGCGCGCCCGTCTCGCTGCTGCTCGCCGACGACGCCACGCTCTCGGGGCTGAACGCGCGCCACCGCGGCCGCAGCGGCGCCACCAACGTGCTCTCCTTCCCAGGGCCCGCGGGCGGCGGCGACCTCGCGATCGCGCTCGGCACCGTCCGCCGCGAGGCGCGCGCGCTGGGGCGCAGCCTCGCCGACCATCTCGCCCATCTCGTCGTGCACGGCACGCTGCATCTCGCGGGGTTCGACCACGAGACCGACCGTTCCGCACGCGTGATGGAACGCGAGGAGGCCATGGTGCTCCGCCGGCTCGGCGTGCGCGACCCCTACAGGAGCCGCGCATGAGCGCCGACGGCGCGATCGCCCGCCTGGTCGAGCGGCTCCGCCGCCTGCTCGGCCGCCGCGGCGACGAGGGGCTGCGCGAGAGCATCGAGCAGCTGATCGAGGAGCGCACCGAGGAGGCCGCGCGCGACGGCGAGGAGGCGCCGCCGCTCGACCCGCAGGAGCGGACGCTGATCGCCAACGTGCTCAGGCTGCGCGGCACCACGGCGGACGACGTGATGGTGCCGCGCACCGACATCGTCGCCGCCCCCGCCTCGCTCGGCCTCGACGAGCTGACGCGGCTGTTCCAGCGCGAGGGGCACTCGCGCGTGCCGATCTACCGCGAGACGCTCGACGACATCATCGGCATGATCCACATCCGCGACCTGTTCGCCGCGCGCGCCGGCACCCAGCCCTTCGCGATCGAGGACCTGTTGCGCAAGCCGCTGTTCGTGCCGCCCTCGAAGCCGGTGCTCGACCTGTTGCGCGAGATGCGCGCCTCGCGCATGCACATGGCGCTGGTGGTGGACGAGTACGGCGGCATCGACGGGCTCGTGACGATCGAGGACATCGTCGAGGAGATCGTCGGCGACATTGCCGACGAGCACGACGAGCCCGAGACGCCGCAGGTGCAGCCCCGCCCCGACGGCAGCCTCGACATCGATGCGCGCATGCCGGTGGAGGAGTTCGAGCGGCATGTCGGCGCGCTGCTCTCCGACGCCGAGCGGGAGGCCGAGATCGCGACGGTTGGCGGGCTCGTGCTCGCGCTCGCCGGCCGGGTGCCGGCCCGCGGCGAGACGATCGCCCACCCCTCGGGCCTCTCCTTCCGCGTGCTCGACGCCGACAGCCGGCGGATCCGCAAGCTCCGCGTCACCCCGCCCGCCCCGGCGCCGCAGGCCGACGCGGCCTGAGGCTGGAGACGCCGACCCCCGGCGCGTCGCCGGCCTCGGGCCGGGCGGCGCACGCGGCACGCCAAGGGCGCGTCAGCCGGCGACGACGCGGACCACCGGCTTGCCCGCCGCGGGTCGGCCTTGGCCAGCGGCGAGCGCCTCGGCCGCCGCCTCGACCGAGAGCGGGCGGCCGTAGAGATACCCCTGGCCGATCGTGCAGCCCTGGGCGAGCAGCCAGGCGTGCTGCGCGCCCGTCTCGATCCCCTCCGCCACGGTCTCGAGCCCCAGGCCGCGGGCGAGCCCGATCACCGTCGCGGCGATCTTCGCCTCGCGCGAGACGCCGTCGATCGCCGAGACGAAGCGGCGGTCGATCTTCAGCCGCTGCACGGGGAAGCGCTGCAGGTGCGCGAGCGAGGCATAGCCGGTGCCGAAATCATCGAGCGCGATCTCGACGCCGAGCCCGCGCAGGCCCGCCAGAACCTCGGCGATCCGGGAGGCGGAGCGGTCGAGAAGCACGGTCTCCGTCACCTCGAGCTCGAGGCGTGCGGGGCTCACCCCGGCCTCGCGGCAGAGCCTCGCGACGGTCGCGACGAAGTCGGGCGCGAGCAGCTGCGCCGAGGCGACGTTGACGGCGACCCGGCCGGGCTCGAGCCCGCGCGCGAGCATCCCTGCGAGCGCGGCGAGCGCCGCCCGCAGCACCGCCGCCCCGAGCGGGATGATCAGCCCCTCCTCCTCGGCGACGGGGATGAACTCGGAGGGCGGGACGGGGTCGCCGTCGCGGCGCCAGCGGGCCAGCGCCTCGAAACCGACATGCGCGCCGTCCGCGAGCCTGACCTGGGGCTGCAGCGCGATGCCGATCCCGCCGTCGGCGAGCGCCGCGCGCAGCGCCTCGGCAAGGCCCGCGCGGCGGCGCAGCTCCGCGTCGAGGGCGCGGTCGAAGAACGCCCACCGGCCCCGTCCCTGGCGCTTGGCCTCGTAGAGCGCCGCGTCTGCCGAGCGGTAGAGCGCCTCGGCCGTGTCGGCATCGCCGGGGAAGAAGGCGGCACCGAGCGACAGCGAGGGCGTGACCTCGCGGCCGGCGAGCCTGACCGGCTGGCGGACGCGCGCCACGAGCCGCGCGAGGAACCGCTCCGCCTCCCCGGTCGAGCGGAGCCCGGGCAGGAGCAGGGCGAACTCGTCGCCGCCGAGCCGCGCGACGGTGTCGTCGGCCCGCACGAGCGCTGAGAGCCGGCGCGCCACCTTGCGCAGCAGCAGATCGCCCGCCTCGTGGCCGAGCGAGTCGTTGATCGCCTTGAAATGATCGAGGTCGAAGGTGACGAGCAGGCCCCCCTGGTCGCGCGACCGCCGCGCCTCGAGCTGCCGCGCGAGCCGGGCGAACAGCACCGCGCGGTTGGCGAGCCCCGTCAGCGCATCGGTCTCCGCGGTGCGCCTGAGCTCCTCCTGGGCCTCCTTCAGGCGGGTGATGTCGGTGCGCACGCAGACGAGGTTGCCCGAGGGCGAGCGCCGCTCGCGGCCCTGCAGCCAGCGGCCGTCGACGTTCTGGAACACGCGGCTCCGGCGCGTCGAGCGGATGTCGGCCGCCCGCCGCTCGAGCCAGGCCCTGCGGTCGCGCTCGGGCGCATCGGGGGCGATCTCGCGCGCATAGAGGCCGGCAGCGAGGCCGGCTTCGAGCAGCCGCGTCAGCGTCGTGCCGGGGACGAGATGCGGCACGAGCGGCGGGTAGAGTTCGGCATAGGCGCTGTTGGCGAGCAGGAAGCGCTCGTCGCGGTCATAGGCGATGACGGCCGAGGGGATGGCGTCGAGCACGTCGCGGAGCAGCGCCTCCGCCTCGCCGCGGCGGCGCATCTCGGCCGCCGCCTCGGCCTCCGCCGCGCGCCGCGCGGTGACGTCGGTCTCTATGGCGATGAAGGCCGTGATCCTGCCCGCCTCGTCCAGCACCGGCGTGATCGTCATGCTGATCCAGTAGGCGCTGCCGTCGCGGCGGTAGTTGAGGAGCTCGCTCTCGATCCGCTCCCCGGCGCGGAGCGCTGCGCCGACCCGCGCGGTCTCGACACGGTCGGTCTCCGGCCCCTGCAGCACCGCGCCGGGCTTGCGGCCGAGGAGGTCCTCGAGCCCGTAGCCGGTCAGCCGCGTGAAGGCGTCGTTGACCCAGACCGTCCTGCCCTCGGCATCGGTCAGGATCGCCGCGTTCCTCATCTTCGTGACGACGAGGGCGAGGCGCTCGTGCTCCTCCGCCAGCTGCCGGCGCTCCGTGATGTCCTCGAAGGTGCCTGCGAGCCTGACCAGGTCCCCCTCCCGGGCAAGAACGCGCCCGCGGGCCCTGACCCAGCGGCGTCGCCCGCGTGCGGTGACGAAGGGAAGCTCGAGGTCCCAGCCCGCGCCGGTCCGCATCGCCTCGGCGATGGCCGGCTCGAGCACCGCCCGTGCCTCGGGCGGATAGAAGGCGAGCGCGTCCTCGAGCGTCGGGGTGTAGTCGGGCTCGACCTCGTGGATCGCGCGCGTCAGCCGGCTCCAGCGGAACTCCTGCACGCGGCCGTCGCGGAGCTCGAGGCACCAGGCGCCGACGCCCGCGATCTCGAGCATCAGTTCGGAGGTGGGGCAGTCGTCGCTGCCGGCGTCGCTTGGCATGGTCCGAGGGTATCCAGCGCCCGGTTCTGACGGGTTAACGCCCGGCATATGCCGGCGTGCGCGCAGCCGCGCAGCGCGGCCGCCCCTTGAACCGCGCGCGCGCTGCGGCCACGGTGTGGCCGCCGTGATCTCCTCCCCTCCCTCGGGCCTCGCCTCGCGCATCGCAGCGCATCTCCGCGCGCGCCGGGGCTGGCGCGCAGGCGCGACCGCGTTCGGCCTCGGCGCCATCGGCGCGGCCGCCTTCGCGCCCACGCATCTCGTGCCCGTGCTCGCCCTCTCCTTCCCCGGGCTGCTGATCATGGTGGAGAGCCGCCGCACGCTGGCGGGCGCGTTCTGGACCGCCTGGGCCTGGGGCTGGGGCCATTTCATCGCGGGGCTGTGGTGGATCTCGAACGCTCTGGTGATGGAGAGCGAGCGCACCATCGTCGCCGTTCTCGTGCCGGTCGCGGTGCCCGCGATCGCCGCGCTGCTCGCGCTCTTCGCCGCCGTGCCGGCCGTGCTCGCGCTGCGCCTCTTCCCCGCCGGCTGGCCGCGCGTGCTCGCGTTCGCCGGGCTCTGGACGCTCGCCGAGATGGCGCGCGGCGTGGTGCTCACCGGCTTTCCGTGGAACCTCGTGGGCTCGGCCTGGGCGTTCGGCTCGCTGCCGATCCAGGGCGCGGCCTGGGTGGGCGCCTACGGGCTCAGCCTTGTCACCGTCATCCTCGCCTGCCTGCCGCTCGTCTGGTCGCGCCGCGCCGTTGCTGTGGGCGGCGCGATCCTCGCAGGCGGCCTCGCCTTCGGCCTCTGGCGGCTGTGGCCGGAGGAGCCTCCCGTCCAGCCGGTGGCCATCCGCATCGTTCAGGGCAACATCGCCCAGGGCCACAAGTGGCGCGACGACCTGCGCATGGCGCATTTCCGGCACTATCTCGGCCTCACCGCCGCCGTGCCGCCCCCCACCCCGGAGGCGGGCGAGGGGCAGGTGGTGGTGATCTGGCCCGAGACGGCCTCGCCCTACCTGCTGGCAAGCGACGACACGGCGCGCGAGTTCGCCGCCCGCGCGTTGGCCCCAGGCGCGGTGCTGATCGCCGGCACGCCGCGGCTCGAGCGGCTGCCGGAAGGCTCGTCGCCGCCGGTGCGCGTCTGGAACAGCCTCGTCGCGATCGACGGAGCGGGGGAGGTCTTGGGCCTCTACGACAAGCACCACCTCGTGCCGTTCGGGGAATACGTGCCGCTGCGCAGGCTGCTGCCGCTCGAGACGATCGTGCCGGGCAACCTCGACTTCTCGGCAGGGCCAGGGCCCCGCACGCTCACCCTCCGGGGCCTCGACGTGCCGCCCTTCTCGCCGCTCATCTGCTACGAGGTGATCTTTCCCGGCAACGTCACCGCGCGGGGCGAGCGGCCGGCCTGGCTTCTCAACCTGACGAACGACGCCTGGTTCGGCCTCTCCTCCGGCCCGTTCCAGCACCTGGCCGCCGCCCGGCTTCGCGCCGTGGAGGAGGGGCTGCCGCTGGTGCGGGCGGCCAACACCGGCGTCTCGGCGATCTTCGACGCACGTGGACGCACGGTGGGCACGCTCGGCCTGGGCGAGACCGGGGTGCTGGCGGCACCGTTGCCGGGTGTGCTCCCGGCCACACCCTTCGCGCAGGCCGGCGGTATGATTCCGCTCGGGCTGGCCGTGCTGGCACTGGGCGCGGGTGCCGTTCTCCGCATACGGTTGCAGGACTAGGCAAGGGACGTCCAAAAAATATGTGCAATCTCTCTCCAACATTAACGACTATCGTCACCTGGACCGCTGTTGACGCGCAGTGGTTGTATCGTTTACACATTCTTCAGGGGTGCCAGGGGCAAGGCCCGCAGCGTCGCCCAAGCAGGGGGTGTCGTTCGGATGCATGACGGAAGCGCAGGGTCGCCTGGCAGCAAGGGGGTTGCTTCCATGGCGGACGAGACTACCGAGAAGGTCGAGCGCGAGAGCCGGCCGAGCCCGATCGACGTTCATGTCGGCAGCCGGATCAGGCTGCGCCGCACGCTGCTCGGCATGAGCCAGGAGCGCCTGGGGGAGGCGCTCGGGCTGACGTTCCAGCAGGTGCAGAAGTACGAGCGCGGTGTGAACCGGGTGGGCGCCTCGCGCCTGTTCGACCTCGCCCGCGTGCTCGACGTGCCGATCAGCTTCTTCTTCGACGACATGCCCGAGCCGCTCGCGCGCGAGTATGGCGGGCCCGCGGTGCGCCGGGCCGTCGGCTTCGCCGAGCCGCAGGAGGGGTTCGACGACGACACGCTGCACCGGCGCGAGACGCTCGAGCTCGTGCGCGCCTACTACCGCATCACCGACCCTGCCGTGCGCAAGCGGGTGTTCGACCTCATCAAGTCGCTCGCGCCGATCGACCCGGCAGGCTGAGAGGCGCGCCGAGCGCCGGCGCGCGCCAGAGCGAGAGCGCCCGCTCGAGCGCCGCGGCAAGCTCGGCCTGTTCCTCCGGCGCCAGGAAGGTGCCGACCGCAAGCGTCCTCCCGTGCGTGGCGAGCTCGATGTGCCCCGCGCGCGAGCCTGCCGGCGGCTGAAGCGCCACCCGGAGCCAGGCGGGCGGAAGCCGCTCCTCGAGCCGGTGGCCGGCCCAGTCGATCCGCGCGACGGTGAGGCCTCCCTCGTCGAGCGTCAGTTCCTCGCGGGCGCGGCCCGCCCGGTGGTGCGCCAAGAGGAGCAGCACCGCCACGCCCACCTCGGCGCCCACGAACCCGGCCACCGGCCAGGCGCCGAGCACCAGGAACATGACCATGCTGATCACCGCGAGCACGCCGAGCAGGCCGGCCGCCCAGGCGAGCCCGCGCCCGCCAAGGCTCCTCTGCGCCGTCAGCACGGCGTGGAACAGCGGCGCGGAGTGTGCATCGCCATCGGCCATCGCCCGACGATATGGCGGCGGGGCGGACCGCGCCAAGCGGGCTTGCGGCGCGCGGGCGCCCCGCGCATGAAGCCTCCATGGACGCCCCCCGGAAGCCGCCCCGCACACGGCCCAAGCGCCCGACCGCGCGGCGCATGCCGGCCGAGGACGTGCGCCCCTTCATCGAGGCGCTCGCCGCCGCCAACCCCGCGCCGCGGACCGAGCTCCAGTACGGCGACCCGTTCCAGCTCCTCGTCGCCGTCGTCCTCTCGGCGCAGACGACCGATGCGGCGGTGAACAAGGTCACGCCCGCGCTGTTCGCCGCCGCGCCGACCCCCGCCGCCATGGCCGCGCTCGGCGAGGCGGGGATCGGCAGGCTGATCCGCACCATCGGGCTCTGGCAGGCGAAGGCGAAGAACGTCGCCGCGCTCGCGCGGCTCCTGGTCGAGCGCCACGGCGGCGCGGTGCCCCAGGACCGCGCGGCGCTCGAGGCGCTGCCGGGCGTCGGGCGCAAGACCGCGAACGTGGTGCTGAACGTCGCCTTCGGCGAGCCGACCATGGCGGTCGACACCCACATCTTCCGCCTCGGCAACCGCACCGGGCTCGCGCCGGGGAAGACGACGCGCGCGGTGGAGGAGGCGCTGGTGGCGCGCATCCCGCCCGAGTACCTGCGCGACGCCCATCACTGGCTGATCCTGCACGGCCGCTACGTCTGCAAGGCGCGCACCCCCGAGTGCTGGCGCTGCGTGGTGGCGCAATGGTGCCGCTACGGAAAGAAGACGCCGGCGCCCGCGCCGAAGCCGGCGAAGGCGCCGCGCG
>Ga0272446_1001296_pt1 | contig 36672 bp, 32 predicted proteins | sample YNPCB0061_FD_194587 | JGI IMG/M metagenome (GOLD analysis project Ga0272446, IMG submission 194587) | Hot spring microbial mat communities from Yellowstone National Park, WY, United States - YNP-CB-006-1 | ecosystem: Environmental > Aquatic > Thermal springs > Hot (42-90C) > Sediment | place...
CGGCGGGGTCCGGGGCGGAGCCCCGGCGCCGGGGGTGCCGGGGGCCGGCGGCGGCCCCCGGCCCGGGGGCGCGGGGGCGGCGCGCCCCGCCAGCCGCCACGGGGCAGGCCTCCGGTCCGGGGGTGCGGGGGCGGCGCGCCCCGCGAGCTGCCGCTGGCCAGCGCCCGCCGCCCGGGGGCGCGGGGGCGGCGCGCCCCGCGAGCTGCCGCTGGCCAGCGCCCGCCGCCCGGAGGCGCGGGGGCGGCGCGCTTCTGTGCAAAGGATTGGCTTCAGGGGCCGAGCCGCGCTGCCATCGCCTGGCGCTGGAGCGCCACGAGCCGGTCGGCGTAGGCCGCCGCGGTCGCGCCCTCCGGGCCAGGCATCAGCGTATGCAGCGCCGCCGCGTAGTGCGTCAAGCGGGCGAGCATCTGGGCCGGTGTCACGCCGTCGTGGGGCTGGCGCTCATTGCCCCAGGCCACCTGGCCGTCGAGCAACTCGGGCGCCCCGGCGGTAAGGGCGGCCAGCAGCATCTTCGTGGTATAGCCAAAGCCGGCGCGGATCAGCGCCTCGCCGCTGTCACCGGCCGCCAGGCAGCGTGCCGTCGCCTCGTGCACCAGGCGTTCCCGCAGCCGTTCGAGCGCCGCCGCGGCCAGGCCTGGCGCCGCCGGGTGAGCCGTAACCGGCCCCGCCAGCACCTGCTCGGCCACCGCGAGGGCCGCTGCCGCGTCGGCGCCGCTGCCGCGCACGTTGAGCGCCGCCGCCAGCCCTGGCTGCTCGCTGAAGGGCATGCCGCCAGCGATCACCGGGATGCCGGCGAGCCCCGCTGCATCCAGCGCCCGCACCAGCTCGTCCACCCTGGGCAGATTGAAGAGCATCTGCGCCGACACGCCCACCAGGTCCGCCCCCGTCTCACGGGTGATCGCCACCAGGTCACGGGTGGGCACCGCAGCGCCGAGGTAGTGCACCGCCCAGCCCGCCGCCTCGAAGAAGTCGGCGACCATCCGCGCGCCGACCCGGTGCCACTCGTCGGGCACGCAGCCGATCACGATTGTCCGCCCACGCTCCCGCTGCGGCCGGAAGAGCGGGTGCAGCTCGCCCATCTGCCGCTCGATGATCGCCGTCGCCAGGTGCTCCTGGGCTACACTCACCTGGTTGCGCTGCCAGAGCCGGCCAATCGCATAGGCCGTGGGCTGGAAGAGGTCGAGATAGATGCGCTGGGGCGTCAGCTGCGCGTCCAGGGCACCCTCGACTACCCGGTCGGCGGCCCGCCCGCTACCGGCGAGCATGGCGTCCAGGTAGGCCTGTTGTAGCGCGGGCAGTTTCTCCGGCGTCGTTTCACTGCTCATCGGCCACCTCCCCACAGCCCACGATGGTTCCGCGTCACTTCAAGTATAGCAGCCCCCGGAAGATCTCACCGCTCCCCCGCGCGCACCCGCCCGTACAGCTCCAGGGCCAGCGCGCGCCGCGCCCTGTGCTCGACGATCGGTCGCGGGTAGTCGCGCCCCAGTTCAACGCCGGCGCGGAGCTGCTCTGCCGGGGGCAGCAGGTGAGGGGTATGGATGAAGCGGGCGGGCACGTCGGCCAGCTCGGGCACGTAGCGCCGCACGTAGGCGCCGTCGGGGTCGAACTTCTCGCCCTGGCTGACCGGGTTGAAAATGCGGAAGTAGGGCTGCGCATCGGTACCGGTCCCCGCGGCCCACTGCCAGCCGCCGTTGTTGGCCGCCGGGTCGCCATCGAGCAGCAGCTGCATGAAGTGGCGCTCGCCCCATCGCCAGTCGACCAGCAGGTCTTTGCTGAGGAACGAAGCGACGATCATCCGGGCACGGTTGTGCATCCAGCCCTCCTGGCGCAACTGGCGCATTGCCGCATCAACGATCGGGTAGCCGGTGCGCCCCGCCTGCCAGGCATGGAACAGCGCCTCGTCGTTCTCCCAGGCCAGTGCGTCATACTCGCGTTTGAACGCGCCCTGCAGGACGTGGGGAAAGTGGTAGAGCACCTGGACGTAGAAGTCGCGCCAGGCCAATTCGCCGACCCAGCGCCCGATCGAATCGCGGGCCGCAGGGCTCAGGGTTGGCTCTGCCTCAAGGGCGAGCGCCGCCTGCAGGGCGGTGCGCACGCCGAGCGCGCCGAGGCGCAGGTAGGGCGAGAGGCGCGAGGTGCCATCGACACCCGGGCGCTCGCGCTGCTCGGCATAGCCGGCGATACCCAGCTCGCGTCGCAGGTCAACAAAGGCGTGCAGCCGCTCCAGGGCAGCGGCCTCGCCCGCCGGCGGCAGCGCCAGGTCATCGCGCAGCCCCAGGTCCTCCAGCGTGGGTATGGGCAGACTGGCGGGCCAGACCGCACAGGGGACGAGCTGCGGGCTCACGTGCGGCGTGCAGCCCTCGGTGGCGAGGCGCTGGCGCCAGCGGCGCGCGTAGGGCGTGTAGACAGTGTAGGGCCGGCCCGCGTCGCTCTGGATCTCGTCCAGCTCGAAGATCACCGCGTCTTTGTAGCTATGGACGGTGAGACCGGCTGCGCGCAGCGCCGCTTTCGCCGCGCGGTCACGGCTGATCGCATAGGGCGTATAATCGCGGTTCCATGAGACGCCGGCGGCGCCACTCTCACGGGCAACGGCCAGCAGCGTCGCAAGGGGCTCGCCGCGCCGCACGATCAGGCGCGAGCCCCGCGCGCGCAGGCTTGCATCGAGCGCCCGCAGGTGCGTCAGCAGCCAGGCCGTCCGTCCGGGGCTGGCAAAGCGCCCGAAGAGGATCCGCTCGTCAAGAATGAAGAGCGGGATGACCGCGCCACCCGACGCACCGGCCGCCGCTGCCAGGGCCGCATTATCGCCGAGGCGCAGATCGCGCCGGAACCAGTGGATGATCGGTGCCATAAACACCTCCACGGGGCGTCAGCATACACACACCTGAGGCAACGTCCACCTCCGGCAGCGGGGTCCGGGGCGGCTACGCCCATACGCATCAAGATACGCCCCTGGCAGGGCGACGGCTGCCACGCGACAGGCGAACATGTCGTTGTGTTGGCAGTTTCTGCCAGCTTCGCTGGCAGAAACTGCCAACACAACAAAGCTTTCATCCTTTCGTGTGGGTGAGCGGCACGGCCGCAGCCCTTAACTTGATGCGTATGGGCGGCTACGCCGCCAGACCCACCGAACAACCAGGGGTTTTGGACGTGCCCCAAAGAAAGGCAGTGCAAGATACTGCTGGCAAACCCCGTTTTGCCCACCCCGGGTGCGTGGGACACCAGCAGTGGCATTGCACCAGCCCGCTCCCGGGTATAATACCATTTCCGATTGCAGATTTTGGATTGCAGATTGCCGCACATGGCGTCACGATGAGCGATAACGGCAACGACAATGCGGAACTGCCAACTGGATTTGGTATAATGGGGGCCGGGTTCTTCTAGCGGAAGCGACCACACCTATGACGACACGGCAAACGGACCTGCGCGCCGCTGGCCGGCGCACGGCGCTCCTCGTGGCGGGCGACGTGGCGGCCATGCTGATCTTCGCGGCCATCGGGCGGCGTAGCCACGGCCAGGCCGCCGGCCTGGACGCCATCGTGGAGGTGGCGCGCACCGCTGCGCCGTTCCTCCTCGGCTGGTTGATCGCCGGAGCACTGGCCGGCACCTACAGCCCGGCCCGAACACGGGGGCTCGGCCCGATGCTGCTCACCACCCTGATCGGCTGGGTCGGCGGCCTGGTGCTCGGTGCGGTGTTCCGCGCCATCCTGATCGGCCGCTTCAGCCCGCTGTCATTCTACGTGGTGACGTTCCTGGTGGCACTGCTGCTGCTCGGCGGCTGGCGCGCGGGCTTCGCCCTCGTTGAACGCCAACGCGCCGCGTAGGTGACGTTGCTAGTGCGATTGCAGATTGCAGATTTGCGATGGTAGATTGGGCGCGGCGCATCTGGACACGGTCGAGGTCGCGCTGATGCCCGAACAGGTCGCCTGGAACTGCACTAGCGGATCGTCGCCACTGCCTCCTGCACCTGTACACCATCGATGAAGACACGCGCCGTGTACCGGCCGACCGGCAGCACCAGGCGCCCGCGCTCACAGGTAAAGGCCGTGGTAATGCAGTAGGCCGTCGTAAAGCGGTAGTCGTCCCCCTCGACGGGACGCGTCTGCCCGACGAGCGTCTCATTATCAGCGTAGGTGAAATCGAGCCGCATGCTGCGGCCCGCATAGCCTTCGAGCCGCACGGAGACCCAGAGCAGGTCGAGGCCGGCGTCGAAGACTGACCTGGAAGCGATCGGCACGCCGGTTTCCGGATCGACCTCATCCGCAAACTCGATACTCGCAAGCGGCGCCCGGGCCAGCAATGGCAGGTAGAGCTGCTGGTCGAGCGTCTGGGCGAGCGTTGCCTGCGCCGCGCTTGGCGCAACCGGGCGTTGGACGATCGGCGCGCTGGCGGCATAGCCAGACGTGGGCCAGGCACGGCCTGGCGCGGCCAACAGGAGCGCCAGCGTGGAGAGGAGCACCGCCAGCAACAGGCGGCAGGAGGATCGCAGCATCAGGGTTTTTCACTCCGTTTTTAAGTGTGATAGTACGATTGTACCATGGAATGGTTCGCTGCCAGCGGGGTATCGGGGAAGATACATCAGTGGCGATTCGCGCGGTTGGAGCCATCGTCTACCAACTCACCGAAAGCGGCGAGTTGCAGATCCTGCTGATCAAGAAGCGGGGTGGGATGTGGACCCTGCCGAAGGGCAAGGTCCGGCGTGGCGAGGACGACCGGGCCGCCCTGCTGCGCGAACTGGCCGAAGAGACCGGGCTGAACGGGCGGGTCGGTGAACTGGTCTCGCAGGCGACCTACACCATCATCAAGCGTGGCCGGCGCCGGCGCAAGGTCGTCACCTATTATCTGGTCTACGCCACCGGCGGCCACCTGCAGCCTGGCACCAGAGAGGGCATCGAGCAGGTGCGCTGGATGCCAGTGCCACGGGCCCTGCAGCGGATCGGGCGCGCCCGCATCCGCGCCGTCCTCCGGGCGGGCCTGGCCTGCCTCGGGTAGAGGTCAGTCAGCTGGGCATATGCGCGAGGCGAGGAGGTGACACCGATTCTGCTTGCTGGCAGCGCATTGGCTCAGCTCCACACCTCCACCGCGCTACAGTTCTATAAAGCCCTGTGTGGAGCCGTCGCGCGGTGGAGCTGAGCGGGACCATGCGGGATTGCCAATGCCACCTGGTATGACGGGGTAGCGAGATGACAGGGTGAGGGGATGACAGAGTGATGCCCCCCGCCTCGCCACTCCCAGTCACCCCGTCACTGATATCAGCCAGCTGTGAGGAACGCCGGGGACGCCCTGGGGTATGATCAAGGCACGGGAACGTGCGACACGGCGTGTCGTTTGTTGGGAGCATGACAATCATGGCGCAGCAGGAGTGGGCCTACCGCATCCACGGCGGCGAGCCGGTGGTCGGGCAGATCAGCTGCCTGGGGGCCAAGAATTTCGCAACGAAGGCGATGGTCGCGGCGCTGCTCGCCGACTCGCCAACCGAACTGGTCAACTGCCCACCGATCGGCGACGTGGCGATCACCCGCGACATGCTGGTGGCGATCGGCGCCAGCGTGGACGACGAGGCGGGCCGGCTACGCATCGACCCGGGCGACATGCGCTCGTCGAGCGTGCCCATCCCCGACTCGGGCAGCAACCGCATCCCGATCCTGCTGCTGGGCACGCTGCTGCACCGCTTCGCAGAGGTCTCGGTACCGGTGCTCGGCGGCTGCCGGATCGGCGAACGCCCGGTCGATTTTCACCTGGCCGCGATCGAGCAGTTCGGCGGCCAGGTGACCACGACCAGGGAGGGCTACCTTGCGCGCCGCACCCGCCGGCTGCGCGGCACGACGATCACCCTGCCCTACCCCAGTGTCGGCGCCACCGAAACCTGCCTGTTCCTCGGCGTTCTGGCCCAGGGCCGCACGGTGATCACCAACGCGGCAATCGAGCCGGAGATCATCGAACTGATCACCATGCTGCGCGCCATGGGCGCGGTAATCTTCACCTCGGCCGGGCGCGAGATCAGGATCGAGGGCGTCGAGCGGCTCAACGGGACACGCATGCCCATTCTGGGCGACCGCATCGAGGCCGCCTCATGGGCATGCCTGGCAGGCGCGTCCGACGGTGAGATCACCGTGCACGGCATCAACCCGAACAACCTCGGCAATTTCCTGGCCTACTTCCAGCAGGTAGGCGGCGGCTTCGAGCTGATCGACGCCGAGACGGTGCGCTTCTTCCGCCGCACGCGGCTCTCACCCGCCGTGGTCGAGACCGATGTCTACCCGGGCTTCTCGACCGACTGGCAGCAACCCTTCGCGATCATGCTGACCCAGGCCCACGGCATCTCGATCATTCACGAGACGGTCTACGAGAACCGCTTTGGCTACCTGGCGGCCCTGAACCAGCTCGGCGCGAACACCCAGCTCACCACCCACTGCCTGGGCGGGCTGCCCTGCCGCTACCGCGACAAGAACCACGAGCACAGCGCGATCATCGTCGGCCCAACGCCGCTACGCGCCGACGGCAATGTGATCACCATCCCCGACCTGCGGGCCGGGCTGGCCTACATCATCGCCGCAGCGATCGCCCGTGGCACGTCGATCATTCGCGGGGTCCACCTGCTGGAGCGCGGCTACGGCAACGTGGTACCACGGCTGGCGCTGATGAACCTGCAGATCGAGCGCATCCCCTGCGGATCGATTCTGTAGGCACGGCTCAGGGCTCAAGCTCATCGGGCGGGTGCTCGTCGTATTTGAACCAGCGGGCAACCAGGGCGATGACCTCATCAGCGCCCTCCTCGATCGACTTATTGGTGAGGTTGACGGTGGCCCAGCCCCGGCTACGAAAGAGGCGCCGGGCCCACTCGACCTCCTCCTCGGCCTGTTCGAGGTCGATGTAGTTGCTGCCCATCGAGACGCCAAGCCGGCGCTGGCGCCAGCGCCGCCGCGCGGCGATCTGCTCGGCCTCAACGATCAGCCCGATCACCCGCCGCCGGTCCATGGCGAGCAGGGCTTCGGGCACGGGCACCTCCTTTACCAGCGGCACATTGGCCACCTTCCAGCCCAGCACGGCCAGGTACATACTCAGGGGCGACTTGCCCACCCGCGAGATGCCGACCAGCACGATCTCGGCGTGGCTGACATCTTTGATCCGCGCCCCATCGTCGTGCTGCATAGTGAACTCGATCGCCTCGAGCCGCTCGAAATAGGCCGAGCGCCGCTGCTGGTAGAGCCCGGGCTTACCCACCGGCTCGCGGCCAAGCACCGTCGCCAGGCGCGAGAGCACGCTCCCCACCAGGTCGATCTCGTAGACGTGGCACTCACGGGCCTTGCGCACCAGGTCGCGCCGCAGGCCCGGTTCCATGAGCGTATGCAGGATGGTGCCGCCCGTAGCTTCAGCCTGGGCCACCACCTCGCTGAGTTGCGCCGGGTCGCGCACATTGGGCACCACGATCAATGGCACATCGACGCCCTCAAACTGGGTCAGCACCAGCCGTGCCACCTCGGCGCCGACGCCCCCCGCGCCACCGGAAACAATGTAGAGGGGCGGCATCTCATGCCCCGGCTGCTGCTCACCCTCCATCACCACCCCTTTCGCTCACGGTTCGAGCACGTGTTATGCGTTGGTCAACGACGTCTTCTGGGATGCTACCCGCCCGGTGATACTGAGCGAAGCGACGCATCGTCCTGTGAAGCCGGCTAACGCTGGCTCGCGAGGCCGCGCAGGTGGCCTTCGCATGCATAGCCGAGGGCTTATGGTTTTTAAGCATTCATGTGGGTAGACGCCCGTACCGTCGGCGTAAACGCCTCGGCTATGGGATGCGAAGGTCGCCTGCGCGGCCTATCCCCCTCAGCTTTTCGGCTTGGCCAGCGAGACCCGCACCGGACGGCCGCGCAGGCTCACCCCGGCGAGGCCGCGCAGCACGCGCTCGGCCTGTTCGCTGGGCACCTCAACGAAAGCGAAGCGATCGTAGATGTCGATCGCGCCGATCTGGCGACCGGGCAGGCCCACCTCGTTGGCGATCGCGCCGACAATATCGGCGGGGCGCACCCGGTCGAAGCGGCCGACATCGAGGAAAAGCCGGGTCATGCCCGTCTCGGCGCCAGCGCTGTCGCCCTCGATGCTCGCCAGCGTATCCTCCTGCTCGACCTCATTGAGCAGCAGCTTGAAAGCCGCGGCGGCCAGTTCGGTCACATCGTGCTCTTCGGCCATCTCCTCGACCATCAGCACATAGGGGTCAAGGCCATCGCCCTCAAGCACCTCGCGCAGCGCCTCACGGAACGCCTCACGCCGACGCGCCGCCACATCGGCCAGGCTGGGCAGCTTCAGGCGCTGGATGCGGCTCCGCGTCGCGCGCTCGATGTTCTGCAGCTGGCGTCGCTCGCGGGGGATGATCAGCGAAATGGCCATACCGGCGCGGCCTGCCCGCCCGGTGCGCCCGATGCGATGCACGTAGCTCTCCGGGTCACCGGGGATGTCATAGTTGATCACGTGGCTCACGTCGGGGATATCGAGGCCACGGGCGGCCACGTCGGTGGCCACCAGCAACTCCACCTGGCCCTCGCGAAAGCGCTTCATCACCCGGTCACGCACTGCCTGGCTCAAGTCGCCGTGGAGCACCTCGGCCAGGTAACCACGGCCCTGCAGGCTCTCGCCCAGCTGGTCGGCCTCGGCGCGGGTACGGCAGAAGATCATCGCCGAGGCGGGCGTCTCAACGTCGAGCACCCGGCAGAGGGCATCGAGCTTTTCGCGCGGCGGCACATCATAGTAGACCTGCTTGATCCGCGGGGCGCTCAACTCCTCGCTCACCACCCTGATGCGCAGCGGGTCGCGGGTGTAGCGCTGAGCCAGGCTCTGCACCTCCTCGGGCAGGGTCGCCGAGAAGAGGGCCGTCTGCCGCTCGGCGGGCGTTTGCTGGAGGATGTACTCGATATCCTCGGCGAAGCCCATGTCCAGCATCTCATCGGCCTCATCGAGCACGACGGTCCGGATCGCGTCGAGGACCAGCGTGCCGCGGCGCATATGGTCCATGATCCGCCCGGGGGTACCGACCACCACCTGCACGCCGCGGGCCAGCGCCCGCAGCTGACGCTCGATCGGCTGCCCGCCATAGACTGGCAGCACGTGGGCCTCGCGGCTCTTGCCGTAGCGGAACATCGCCTCGGCCACCTGCATAGCCAGTTCGCGGGTCGGGGCCAGCACCAGGGCCTGGGGGATGCGCGCGGGCTGCAGCCGCTCGATGATCGGCAGGGCGAAGGCCGCCGTCTTGCCCGTGCCCGTCTGGGCCTGGGCGAGGACATCGCGGCCGGCAAGCAGCGCCGGGATGGCCTGGGCCTGGATCGGCGTCGGCTCGTCGTAGCCAAGCTCGCGCAGCGAAGCCAGGATCGGCTCGCTCAGCCCGAGCGCCTCGAATGTGGTCATCGCTGGCACCACCCTCTCTGCCTCTCACCGCGCGCAAACCTCGCTGGCACCGTTTTTGATTATAGCACGGCCGGCTGGCCGGCCCGCAAATCCGAATCGTACAACCGTTTGTTTCGGCATCTGGACACAATGTGGTATGCTGTAGGGTAGTCGCTGGCCCGGCGCTATACGGTCCGCTAAGCAACCCTGCCGACAACGACACTCGTACCTACCCTGACAGGGCGCCCGATGACAGCGCAAGCGCGGATCCTGGTGGCCGACGATGACCCGGCCATGTGCCTCCTGCTACGAGAGACGCTCCAGGAGGCCGGCTATGAGGTTCTGATCGCTCACGACGGCGATCAGCTGGTGCGCATGGCCCAGGATCACCCCCCCGACCTGTTGCTGGTCGATCTGATGATGCCGCTGATGGATGGCTTTGAGGCCATCCGCCAGCTGCGCAATGACACGCGCACCTCGCACCTGCCGATGATCATCCTCACCGCGCGCAGCGCATCGTCCGAGGTGGTGACGGGCTTCGACAGCGGCGCCGACGACTACATCGTCAAACCCTACGACATTGATGTGCTGCTGGCGCGCATCCGCAGCCATCTGCGCCGCGCCGCCAAGCTGCCCGTGCGCAACCCGCTCACCGGGCTGCCCGGCAATGTGCTGCTGCAGGCCGAGCTGGAACGGCAGATCAGCCAGGGCACGCCCTTCGCGCTGATCTATGTCGATCTCGACAACTTCAAGGCCTTTAACGACGCCTATGGCTTCGCCCGCGGCGACCGGGCCATCCATATGCTGGCCGGCGTGCTCGCCGAGGTTGCGCCGCGCGAGGATTTTCTCGGCCATATCGGCGGCGACGATTTTGCGATCATTCACTATGGCGGCCATCCCGAGGAGCTCGCCCAACGCATCATTGCCACCTTCGACGGGCGGGTGCGCGAGCTTTACGATCCGGCCGATCTGCAGCGCGGCTACCTGCGCGGCGTCGACCGCCACGGCGTGCCCCGCCAGTTTGGCCTGCTCAGCCTCTCGATGTCGGTGGTCAGCTCCGAGGGCCAGCGCTTCACCAGCGTCGATGAGATCAGCAAGGTGGCCGCCGAGGTGAAGAGCGCCGCCAAGAGCATCGCCGGGAGCAGCTATGTCTTCGACCGGCGCCTGAGCACCCAGCCGCCGGCTGAAGAACGCCGTGGGCAGCGCCGCCCTGCTGCGCTGCTGATCTACCCCGACGAAGGCTTGCGCGCCTCGATCGCCACCAGCCTGCGCCTCCAGGGCTATCGCCCGTTGATCGCTACCGATGTGCTCAAGGCCCAGGACCAGCTCGCGCGCACCCCTGACCCGGTGCTGATGATCGCCAACGGCGCCGACCCGGCGGTCTGGCACCTCTGGCGCCAGTTGCCCGCGCCCACGCCGCTGATCGCGATCGTCGCCGATGAGCAGGCCACCGCCGCAGCCCGCGCCAATGGCGCCGTCGCCGCGCTGATCGCCACCGACAACCTGGTGGACTTTACCGACCAGTTGCTGCTCCACCTGCCGCGGGCTGCGTTCAGCGAGCTCGCTGAGCAGCCCGACACCCCCGACACGATTATCCGCGCGCTGCAGGCCCGCGCCCGCGACCTGGAGCGTGAGGCCAATGAAGATAGCCTTACCCTGCTCGCCAACCGCCGCCAGATAGATCGCCGGCTCAGCGAACTAGGCGCGCAGGCCGCGCGCAGCGGGCGGACGCTTGCCGTCCTGATGGCGAGCGTCGACCAGTTCAAGGAGCTCACTGATCGCTTCGGGCTCAGTGTCGGCAACGAGGTGCTGCGGGGCGTCGCCGGTGCGCTGCGCGGCATCTGTCGCCCCAGTGACGTGGCGGCGCGCTACGACGGCGCTGAGTTCCTCGTGTTGCTGCCCGAAACCTCGCTCGCTGACGCCACGGTGATCGCCGAACGCATCCGCGAGGCCGTCGAACAACTGGCCTGGAGCACGATCCACCCGCAGCTACAGGTCACAGTGAGCATCGGCGTTGCTGCGGCCAGCGGACCCGGCGCCGAGCAGTGCATCGATCAGGCTGATCGGCGGCTCGCCGCTGCCAGCCGGGCCGGCCACAATCGGGTGGTAGCCGCAGAATGGGAGCCCGAGCATGGACTTTGACGAACTGTTGCACCGGGGGGTGGCCGAGGTGATTGTCGAGGCAGAGTTGCGCCAGCGTCTCGCCGAGGGTAAACCGCTGCGCCTCAAACAGGGCTTCGACCCGACCCGACCCGAGATGCACATCGGCCACGCCGTCGGGCTGCGCAAGCTGCGCCAGTTCCAGGAACTGGGCCACCAGGTCGTGCTGATCGTCGGCGACTGGACCGCCCAGATCGGCGACCCCTCCGGTCGCGATGAGACCCGCACGCGCCTGTCGGCCGAGGAAGTGCGCGCCAATGCCGAGATCTTTATGGAGCAGTTCTTCCGCGTGGTCGACCGGCAACGGACCGAGGTGCGCTGGCAGAGCGAGTGGTTCGGCACCTTCAGGCTGGAGCAGGCGCTCGATCTCGCCGGACGCTTCACCCTCGCCCAGATGCTCGCCCACGAGACCTTCCGCAAACGCTACGAGTCCGGCGCCGGCCTGACCATCCTCGAGCTGATGTACCCCATGCTCCAGGGCTACGACTCGGTGGCGATCAAGGCCGATGTGGAGTTCGGCGGCACCGACCAGAAGTTCAACATCCTGGCGGGCCGCGAGTTGATGGCCCAGCTGGGCATGACCCCGCAGCAGGTCTTCCTGGTACCGCTCATCCCGGGCACCGATGGCCGGAAGATGAGCAAGACCTTCCTCAATACGGTTGATATCCGCAGCGCCCCCAGCGAGATGTTCGGTCGCGTTATGTCAATGACCGACGGAGTGATCCCGCTCTACTTCGAGGTCTTCACGGATGTGCCCCTCGATGAACTGGCCGAGATCCACCGCGCGCTGGCAGAGGGCAGCGTCAACCCGCGCGACCTGAAACTACGCATTGCCCGCGAGGTGGTGGCCCAGTTCCACAGCCCGGACGAGGCGCGGGCCGCCGAGGAGGCCTTCGTGCGCCAGTTCGTGCAACGGGAGCTACCGGCGGACATCCCCGAGCACCAGCTGGCTGCACCGACCGCTATCGTCGACCTGATGGTCGCCGCCGGGCTCGCAGCCTCGAAGAGCGAGGCGCGCCGCCTGATCGATGGGGGCGGCGTGCGGATCGACGGCGCGCGCGTCGAGCGCTACGACCTGGCGCTGCACCCCGGGGCTGGCGCCGTGGTCCAGGTGGGACGCCGCAAGTTCGTGCGTGTGGTTTGACCCGCGGCGCCGCGCGCTACCACTGCGTGCAGACTGCCCCTGGTCGAATCACAACGCCCCGTGGTCAACCCACCTCGCAGCCGGCCCCCGTGGTGCCCTATGCTGCGGCTGAGCGCCCCGCGGCACGCCGCTGGCGAGGGAGGACGAGCCTATGAGGGGCGACCAGCTGCAATTGAGCCTGATGCATCCCGCCGACATCCCGCACCTCACCCGGCTCATGCGCGAGGCCTTTGACGCCGACGTGCCGGCCGACGCCAGTGTGAGCCCGGAACTGCTCGACTGCTACCACAACGACGACCTGTTCCACAAGTGGCCGCCCGGCTGCCTCGATGCCGAACGCTACAGCGTCGCCATCACCGGCGTCCTGGCCGGCGCCGCCGTGATCTGGCACTACCCCGCCGCAACCGCGGTGCTCGGGTTGCTCTTTGTGGCCCCCGCCCACCAGCAGCGCGGCATCGGCACCCGCATCTGGCACGACCTTGAGGCGCGCTACGACGAGGCCGCCCGCTGGCTGGTCTCAGCCCCGGCCTGGTCGGGCAAGACCCAGCGCTTCTACCGGCAGGCGTGTGGCTTCCAATTCGTGCGCCAAACGGGCGCATATGTGGTTCTTGAAAAAGCGATGCGGCGATGACGGCGCGTTTCCGGGCTCAATCGCGCTCGATCTGCCGGCTGAGATTGCGCAGATTGTTGGTCCAGCCGTCAAGCATATCGGTCAGCCCGCTGAAGAGGTTGGGCGGCGCGCCCATTGCGCGGCGCGCGGCCGGCATGCTGTAGACAGGCGGACGCTGGTGCTCACCGTTGTGGTGCGGCGGAGCACCGTGCTGCGCAGCGCCGTGTGCCTCGCCGGTGTGGAACGGAGGAGCGTGCGTGTCCACGGGCGGGGGCGGCAGATTGGGCATCACCAGGTCGATCACCGGCGGCATCCCCCGCGCGGTGCGCAGGTAGTCCAGCGCCTCCACCTCGTTGCCGAAGAGGCCAACACCACTGACCAGCTTGACCAGCGGCGCAAAGATCAGCAGGTGGTGCTCGCTCACGACGAAGGCCAGGTGGCCGAGGCGCGGGTGGTGAACCACCTGCTCGGTGCGGCGGCGGGCGGCGGGGCTTGCCCCGGCAATGCGCCGCCCGTCCACCAGCAAGTCAGTCGGGCTGGGACAGGTGTCGAGCAGCGCCCAGAGCTCATAGAAGTACGCCTCCGCCTGATCCATGGCCAGGTGGCCATCCAAGACGACCCAGAGCAAGTCGTCGCTGTGGCGGGTGATCCGGTAGGGCATCGGCGCACTCCTCCCAGATGGGCGCCCCACGCGGGCGGGGCATAGGGGCTTCGACACAACTGTGTGCCCATTATACAAGCCCTTTGCCTATATGTCCATACATATAAACAAGAAATATCCGGCAGCTGTGCTATACTGGCGCCGTCCGGAGCACAAGCGAACCTGGAGCGCGGAGGAGGTCGCCATGATCTTCATCGTCGGCGGGACGGGCACCCTGGGGCAGACCCTGGTGCGCATGGTGCGTGAGCAAGGCCGGCCAGTCCGGGTGCTGGTACGCCCCGGCTCGCTGGCCAGGGCTGAGCCGCTGCGCCAGCTCGGCGCCGAACTGGTGGGCGGCGACATCCGCGACCCGGGCAGCCTGGCGGTGGGCTGCCGCGGCGCCACCCACGTGATCTGCGCCACCAGCGCGGGCGCCGACCGGCGCGATGAGTCGCGGCGCCTGGCCGAGTATCAGGGCCCGCTCAACCTGTTGCGCGCTGCCGAGGAGGCCGGCACGGTTCGCCAGTTCATCTTCACCAGCACGCTCTTCCCGCGCAATCCCGTCGGCTACAAGTTCGTCTGGGCCAAGCTGATGGCCGAGGAGGCGATCCAGCGCAGCAGCGTACCCTACACCATCTTCCGCCCCTGTGGCCTGTTCTACGAGATTGTGCAGCGCGGCGAGCCGATCGTCGAGCGCTTCGGCGTCTTCCCCGTGGTGGGTTCCGGCCACAAGCGCACCCAGATGCTGGCCATGGTCGATGTGGCCCGCGCCTTCGTCAACGCGATCGATAACCCCGCGGCGATCAACCGCACCTTCGAACTGGGCGGCCCCGAGCACGTGACCTTCGAGGAGATGTGCGCCACCTGGTCCCGGGTGTGGGGGCGCCCCATCCGCGTGCTCTACCTGCCGGTCTGGCTCATGAATACGCTCGGCTTCCTGCTCAAGCCGTTTAACCCCTCAGCGCCGGGGCTCATGGAGTTGCTCGAGTTCAGCTACGACGAGATGAGCTGCGATATGCGCGAGACCAGCCGCATCCTCGGCCTGGAGCAGATGCAAACCCTCGAGCAGTACTGCCGCGAATACTATGCCGGCAAGGACCAGGCAAGCCCGGTCCCCGCGTGAGCGGAAGCTGCTTCGCTTCGCTCAGCATGACGGGCCGGTAGCACGATCATATGGATGCTCGTGGGCGACGACGTTAGGTCGCCCCTGCGCCACCGGACACTCGCCAACCAGGTCATCACCCCGTCACCCGCTCGCCCCGCAGACGCTCCAACTCCTGGCGCAGGGCAATTACCTGGCGGCGCATCTGCAGGATCACCTCGACCCCGGCCAGATTCACCCCCAGGTCGTCGACGAGGCGCTTGATGAAGCGGATCTGCTCCACATCGGCGTCGCTGTAGCGGCGAATGTTGCCCTTGCTCCGCGCAGGGCTGACGAGGCCACGGCGCTCGTATAGCCGCAGGCTCTGCTCGTGCATCCCGGTGAGCTGCGCCGCCAGCTTGATGGTGTAGGTGCGCTCCTTCTCGGTCATGCCGGCTGGCCCTCCTTGATCCGCCGCAGCTCCTCGTACAGTTCGCGCTCCCGTGGCGTGAGCCGGGTCGGCAGCACGGCGTTCACCGTCACATACAGGTCGCCCCGGTGATGGGCATGGGGCTTCGGCATGCCCTGGCCGCTCAGGCGGAAGGTGCGCCCGTTCTGGGTCTGCTCGGGGATGGTCAGGGTGATCGTCTTGCCGGCGAGGGTGGGCACCGCCACCTGGCCGCCGAGCAGCAGGGTAAAGAACGGCACTTCGACCTTGACGAAGAGGTCGTCGCCCTTGCGCTCGAAGCGCGGGTGGGGCTGGATGCCGACCACGAGGTAGAGGTCGCCGCGTTTGCCGCCATTGAGCCCGGGGGCGCCCTCGCCGGGCACGCGCACGCGATTGCCGCTATCGATGCCGGCGGGGATCTTCACCGTGATCGTACGCGGCGTACCGTTCGGATTGGCGAACTGCAGCGTGCGCTGGGTGCCGCTGAAGGCCTCCTCAAGCGTGATCTCGACGGGCTGTTCGATGTCCTGGCCATCCATGCGGATGTTGAAGCCACCGCCCCGCCCGCCGCGCCCGGCGCCAAAGAGCGTCTCGAAGATATCGCTGAAGTCGGCGCCGCTGAAATCGACGCCGGGCCCCGCCTGCTCATAGCGCTTCCAGTCGCTGCCGAAGCGGTCATACTTCTCACGTTTCTCCTTATCGGAGAGGACCTCGTAGGCCTCGTTGATCTCCTTGAAGCGGGCCTCGGCCTGCTTGTCGCCGGGATTGATGTCCGGGTGATACTTGCGGGCGAGCTTGCGGTAGGCCTGCTTGATCTCCTGATCGCTCGCGCCGCGGCTCACGCCGAGCACCTGGTAGTAATCTTTCATATGGTCGTCCGTAGGCGCGGCCTGGAGCCGCGCATCAGCGCGTGGCGTGCGGCCACCAGCCGCATCTATAGCATCGAACTGCACCTATTGTACAGAGTTGACAAAAGCATTGTCAAGGTTGCTGCGTTAGAGCCGTGTTAGTTCTGGCCATGCAAAAGCCCCGCGCCGCCATTGGCGCGGGGCCGGGAGCAGGGACGATCGGGCTCAGGCCACGTGGACGTCCCAGACGTTGGCGCGGCGGTAGGCGGCGTAGTCAGCCAGATCGCGGATCAGGCGCTGGAGCTGGTCACGCTCCAGCGGGTCGTCGTAGCCGCGCACCAGGCGCTCGACGGCCGCGACCAGTTCGTCTTTGGGCCGGTAGCGATAGACGGGCTCGCCATTGGCGGTGGCCGAGCGCAGCATAATCCCGTCGTCGCTCAGCTCCTGGAGCGCCTGGCTGACGCTCCAGATGTCGCGGCAGACCCGGTCAGCGATGGCGGCAGGCGTCGCCTCCATTCGCGGGTTCTCATGAAACATCAGCAGCAGATGGAGCTTGACAGGGGTGTCAATCGCCTGTTCTACTAATCGCTGAACGATCGGGTCTAGCATCGACCTGCCTCCTTCCACTGCTGATCATCGTTGATCGGGCGAAACTTGGGGAATTACCTGTACCATGGCTGCACAATTATCCTGAACGGTGAAACGACCCCTCTGGCGTGGAAGAAGCGATCTGGGGCCATATTGCGGGCATGCTGCGTGCAATACACGGGCAGGCTTTGTGAGATTATACACGATACGTCTGACCATTGCCAGGGTTTTTTACGCGATCTTTGCCATTTCTGGTTATCGGTTGTTCACGCAACGGGCTTGCCCCGGGCGCTGGTCGCCGCAGGCAGCACGCCGCAACCAGATGCGGCTATAATACATGGTGTTGGGTAAGCAGGAAGGAGACAGCAGCTATGAAGATCCGGGTCGCGGTGCTCGGCGCCACGGGGACCGTTGGGCAGCGTTTTATCCAGCTCCTCGACGGGCATCCCTGGTTCGAGGTGACCGCGCTGATCGGCAGCGAGCGCAGCGCTGGCCGGCCCTACGCTGACGTGACGCGCTGGATGCTCGATACGCCCATCCCGGCGGCGGTGCGCGCGATGGAGATCCTGCCCGAAGATGCGCCGCTGGACACGCCGCTGGTCTTCTCGGCGCTGCCCAGCAAGACGGCACGCCCGATCGAGGAGCGCCTCGCCGCCGCCGGCCATGTCGTCTGCACCAATGCGTCCGATCTGCGGATGGACCCCGATGTGCCACTGCTGATCCCCGAGGTCAACCCCGACCACCTGGAGCTGATCGCGGTGCAGCGGCGCCGCCGCGGCTGGTCGGGCGCGATCGTCGCCAACTCGAACTGTACGGCAACCGGCCCGACCATCACGCTGCGCCCGCTCCACGATGCCTTCGGCGTTACCCGGCTGCTGCTGGTGAGCATGCAGGCGCTCTCGGGCGCCGGCTACCCCGGGGTGCCCTCCTATGACCTGATGGAGAATATCATTCCCTTCATCGGTGGCGAGGAGCCGAAGGTCGAGACCGAGCCGCAGAAGATGCTGGGCACGCTGCGCGACGAGGCGATCGAGCCGGCGCCCTTCGCGCTCTCGGCCCACTGCAACCGCGTGCCCGTCCTCGAGGGCCATCTGGAGTGCCTCTCGCTGGCCTTCGCCCGCCGCCCCGCCCAGGACGAACTGGTCGCGGCACTGCGCACTTTCCGCGCCCTGCCCCAGGAGCTCAATCTGCCCTCGGCCCCGCCCCAGCCGATCATCGTGCGTGATGAGCCGGACCGCCCACAGCCCCGCCGGGACCGCGACGCCGGGCGTGGTATGAGCACCGTGGTCGGGCGCATCCGCCCATGCCCGATCCTTGACTATAAGCTGGTTTGCCTTAGCCACAATACGATCCGGGGCGCTGCCGGCGGCTCGGTGCTCAACGCCGAATTGATGTACGCCCAGGGCATGTTGAACGGCTGACCGCCTGCGGAAGCCTGCGAGACCACCATGACAGTGACCGCGACCATCTATGATCTCACCGGCGACGCGGTGATCTACCGCGACCTGGAGCCGTGCGACCCGGCCCTGCCCCGGCTGGCCGACCTGCGCGCGCGCCTGGGGCTACCCGCCGGGCCACCGCCCCGCAAGCGCGACGCCGCCTACGCCCGGGTGGTGCTGGCCCTCGCCGAGGCGGCGCAGGCGGCCCGTGGCGGGCCGCCGCTCACCACAACGGCTGTGATCGGCGATACCGACAATGATCGCTTGCTGGCCGAGCATCTGCGCCAGATCGGTCCCCAATCCTGCTACGGCTTCATCGGCGAGGACCGGCCAGTCGCCCCCGAGCGCCTCACCTGGCACGGCGATACCGCCAATGCCACCCGCTGGCACCTGCTGCGCGGCTGGGCGGCCGAACTCGACTGGCGTGGCGTGGACTGGGCCCGTACCGCCCTGTTGATCGATATCGACAAGACGCTGCTCGGCCCCCGTGGGCGCTCCGATGGCGCGATTGACGACGCCCGGGCCGAAGGCGCGCTGGCAGTGGCCGCTGGCCTGGCCAGCAACCTTGACGTGCCGACCTTCCGCCGGGTCTATGGCGAGCTCTGCCGGCGTGAGTGGCACGACTTCACGCTTGATAACCAGGACTACGTGGTGGCGACCGCCCTGTTGATCACCACTGGCGCGATTGGCCTTGCTGAGCTGCGCGACGCGATCGACGCCGGGGTGATCGGCGGCTTTGCCGCGCTGCTCGCCGTGGTGGAACCGGCGGTTGCGCCGCCCCTCGCCGCGCTCCACGCGGAATTGCGCGCACGGGTCGCCGAGGGCGACCCGACGCCCTTCAAGGCCTTTCGCCGCGCCGAACTGACCGCCACCCTCGCGCGGATGGCCGACGGGCGGCTGACTCTCTGCAGCGACCTCTTTGAGCTCTGCCGCATCCTGGCCCAGCGGGGCGCGCTGCTGCTCGCCGCCTCGGACAAGCCGGCCGAGTCGGCGCTGCCAAGCCCGGAACAACGCGCCGCAGGGGTGCTGCCACTGCATCGTATGCCCGCCCGGGTGGATTGAGCCGCTGCCAACTGCGTGCTCCGGCCACCGGCGGCCAGGGAGAGAACATGAACGAGCAGAAGTCTGGGGGGCGCGGCTGGCTGATCGCGCTTTCCATTATCACCGGGATCGTGCTGGCGTGCGCGATCCTGCCCCTGGGTGGCCTGGGGCTGCTGCTGCTGGCCGGGGGCAGCGCGAGCTCAGCCGGGCCGCTGCCCGCCGGCCGCTGGGAGGAGCAGATCGTCGAGGGGAGCGGCGTTGATCGGGTCGCGATCATCGAGGTGAGCGGGATCATCGGCGCGCCGGCTGACGCCTTCAGTCTCCAGCTCTCCCACGAGCAGCTACTCAGCCAGATCCGTCAGGCCGAGCAGGATAGCCGGATCAGGGCAGTGGTGCTGCGGGTGAATAGCGGCGGCGGCGGGGTGGTGGCCAGCAGCGAGCTGCACGCCGCCCTGCAGCGCCTGCGCGCTGCCGGCAAGACCCTGGTGGTCTCGATGGGCGCGACGGCGGCCAGTGGCGGCTACTACATCAGCACGCCGGCCCAGCGCATCTATGCCAACCCGGATACGCTCACCGGCAGCCTCGGGGTGATCCTCTCGCTCCTCAACTATGGCGACACCTTTGAACGGTTCGGGCTGCGCACCTACGTCTTCAAGTCCGGCGAGCTGAAGGATATCGCGTCGCCAACCCGCGCACCGACGGCCGAGGAGCAGGCCGTGCTGCAGACCCTGGTCGATGAGGCCTATGCAGGCTTTGTGCGGGTGATTGTCGAGGGCCGCGGCCTGCCGGAAGCGCGGGTGCGCGAACTCGCCGATGGGCGTATCTACACCGGTGCGCAGGCCCAGGCGCTGGGCCTGGTGGACGAACTGGGCAACCTGGAGGAGGCCCTGGCAGGGGCAAAAGAACTGGCCGGCCTGGAGCGCGCCCTGGTGGTGCGCTACACCCGCAGCAGCTCGCTTCGCGCGCTGCTCGCGGCGCGTCTGGCCGCCCCGCAGCAGCAGGCCGACCCGCTCGGCCTACGCGCGCTCACCAACCCGCCCACGCCGCAGCTGGAGTACCGCTGGCTGCCATAATGGAAACCTGGAAGGCCGGGCTGCGCGAGGGTGGGCTCGCTCTCGCCTACAATACAATCGTCCTCGCGCGCGCGGGCCTGCGCCGGCTCACCCGGCCCACCGAAGTTGGCGTGCGCGCCCTGGTCGTCCGTGGCGATGAGTTGCTGCTGGTGCGCCACCGGGGTGGCCGGCGCCCCTGGTCGCTGCCCGGCGGGGGCATCCACCGCGGCGAGACGCTGGCCGAGGCCGCCGTGCGCGAGGCACGCGAGGAGAGTGGCTGCGCGACGCGCGTGCTCCACCTGCTCGGCCTCTACCGCGCCGTCGGCGAAGGTATGATTAACTACGTCGCTGTCTTTCTCTGCGCGCCGCTGGGCGAGGCGCTGCCGCCGCGCCACGACCTGGAGATCGCTGACGCGCGCTTCTTCCGCCGGCACGAGGTGCCGGCCAACACCGAACTGGGCAGCCTCCGCCGTTTCGACGAGCACCAGCGCGGCGAGCGCGGGCTCTATGGACCATGGTGAACGATGCCGTACACGCCCATTATCGCGACCCTTGGCTATGTGCTCGCGCCCGACCGCAGCTCGGTGTTGATGATCCACCGCAATGCGCGGCCCGCTGATCTGCACCTGGGCAAGTATAATGGCCTGGGCGGCAAGCTCGAGCCTGAGGAAGATGTGGTGAGCGGTATGCGCCGCGAGCTGCGCGAGGAGGCCGCCATCGAGGCCGAGGAGCTGATCCTGCGCGGTACGGTGAGCTGGCCTGGCTTCGGCAAGCACGGCGAGGACTGGCTGGGCTTTATCTTTCTCATCCCGCGCTTCAGCGGCACGCCGCCGGCGCGCAACGCCGAGGGCAGCCTGGAGTGGGTGCCGATCGAACGGGTGCTGACGCTGGACCTGCCGCTCTGGCCCGGCGACCGCTACTTCCTGCCGCTGGTCTTTGGCGACGATCCGCGGCAGTTCCACGGCGTCATGCCCTACCGCGACGGGCAACCGCTAGGCTGGCACTATAGCCTGATCTGATCCGGACCATCAACCAGCTGGACCGACCGGAGGGATTGGAGTCACACCGATGCTCGATATCAAACTGCTGCGCGAGCAACCCGATTATGTCAAACAACAACTCGCCCGCTTCGCGATCGACGCGGCACTGGTCGACCAGGTGCTGGCCTTCGACGAGCGCCGGCGCAGCCTGCTGCGCGAGGTCGAGGATCTCAAGGCGCAGCGCAACGCCGTCTCGAAGGAGATCAGCCAGCTACGCGATGCCGCCGAGCGCGAGGCGAAGATCGCGGCGATGCGCGTGGTGGGCGAGCGCATCAGCGCCCTCGACCGGCAGGTGGCAGCGGTGGAGGAGGGCCAGCGGGCCGCCCTGCTCGAGCTCCGCAACCTGCCGCACCCCGACGTGCCCGATGGCACGGACGATAGCGACAACCCGGTGATCTACCAGGAGGGCGAGGCGCGGCCGCTGCCTTTCGACGCCCGGCCACACTGGGAACTGGGCGAGGCGCTGGGTATCATCAACTTCGAGCAGGGGGTCAGGCTGGCCGGCTCGCGCTTCTATGTGCTGCGCGGCCTCGGCGCCCGGCTGCAGCGGGCCACCATCCAGTGGCTGCTCGACCTGCATCTCCAGCAGGGCTACGAGGAGGTCTATACACCGTTCGTGGTCAAGGAGCAGGCGCTCTGGGCCTCGGGTCAGTTGCCCAAGTTTCGCGACAACCTCTACCGCGACGAGGAATCGGGGCTCTGGCTGGTGCCGACCGCCGAGGTGCCGGTGACCAGCCTGTACGCCGACGAGATCCTCGAGGCGGCACGCCTGCCGATCTACCACGTGGCCTACACGCCCTGCTTCCGCAAGGAGCAGCTGAGCGCCGGACGCGATGTGCGCGGTATCAAGCGCGGCCACCAGTTCGACAAGGTCGAGATGTATATGTTCGAGCGGCCCGAGCACAGCTACACCGCGCTCGAGAAGCTGCGCCGCGACGCCGAGGAGTGCGCCCGCCTGCTCGGGCTGCCCTTCCGCACCCGGCTGCTCTGCACCGGCGACCTGGGCTTCGCCTCGGCCAAAACCTACGATCTCGAGGTGTGGGCGCCCGGTGTGGGCGAATGGCTCGAGGTCAGCTCGTGCTCGAACGTGGAGGCCTTCCAGGCGCGGCGCGCCAACCTGCGCTACCGCCCCGAGCCAGGCGCGAAGCCGGAGTTTCTGCACACACTCAACGGCTCGGGCCTGGGGCTGCCGCGCACGATCATCGCGATCATAGAAAACTACCAGCAGGCCGACGGCAGCATCGTGGTGCCCGAGGTGCTGCGCCCCTATATGGGCGGGATAGAGGTGATTCGCTAGTGCAGTTCCAGGCGACCTGTTCGGGCATCAGCGCGACCTCGACCGTGTCCAGATGCGCCGCGCCCAATCTACCATCGCAAATCTGCAATCTGCAATCGTACTAGGCCTGGTATGGAACTGCACTTCCTCGGCGGCGCCGGCGGGGTCGGCGCCACCTGTCAGCTGGTGACCCTGGGCGGGCGGCGCATGCTGGTCGATGCCGGTGTGCGCATGGACAGCGCCGACCGGCTGCCCGACCTGGCAGCACTCGACGGGGTGAGCCTCGATGCCATCCTGATCACCCACGCCCACGCCGACCACATTGGCGCGCTGCCGCTGGTGGCCGCCCGCTACCCGGCCACGCCCATCTACGCCACACCGGCGACCATCCGCCTGATGGAGGTGATGCTGAGCGACGCGGTGCGGGTGATGGCCCGTCGCGCTGCCGAGGAGCTGGAGCTGCCGCTCTACGACGAGGCACTGGTCGCCGCCACGCTGCACCGGCTGCGCCCGCTCGCGCCGGGCGCCCAGAGCCTGTCCGAGCTGCCGGGCATCGTCGTCCACGCCCAGCGCGCCGGGCACATCGTCGGGGCGGTCAGCCTGGGCTTTGCGGCCGGCGACGGGCGGCTGGTGATCTCCGGCGACGTCAGCGCCACGCCGCAGCGCACCATCCTCGGCGCAGCCATCCCCGCCCCGCGCCACCCCGAGTTGCTGGTGCTGGAGAGCACCTACGGCGCGCGGCTGCACCCCAACCGCGCCCAGGAGGAGCGCCGCCTGGCCGAGGCAGTGGCCGAGGTGATCGCCCGCGGCGGCCACTGTCTTATCCCCGCTTTCGCCCTTGGGCGGGCCCAGGAGGTGATCCTCATCCTGCGCGCCGCCCAGCGCGACGGGCACATCCCCGGCTTTCCCATCGCCGTCGACGGGCTGGTGCGCGCGGTCTGCGGCGCCTATGCGGCCTTTCCCGACGCGCTCACGCCGGCCCTGCGCCGCCACCTGCTCAATGGCGGCAAGCCCTTCTTCGGCAACACCGTCCAGCCGGTCGAGACACCGCAGCAGCGCGAGCGGGTGCTGGCCGGCCCGCCCGGGGCGATCATCGCCTCATCGGGCATGCTCACCGGCGGCCCCTCGGTCTGGTACGCCGAACGGCTGTCCAGCGATGCGCGGTCGGCCATTTTCTTCAGCGGCTACCTGGACGACGAGGCGCCCGGGCGGCGGCTACTCGAACTGGCCGACGCCGCGCCTGAGGCGCGCCGGCTCACGCTCAACGGGCGCGAGGTGACGGTGGCCTGCCAGGTGGGGCGCTACAGCCTCAGCGCCCACGCCGACGGCGACGAACTGGCCGCGATCGTGCGCGCGCTGCAGCCAAAGAGCGTCGCGCTGGTGCACGGCGACCCCGAGGCGCGCGCCGCGCTCGCCGCCCGGCTGCACGGCCTGTGCGAGGTACTGACTCCTCAGGACGGGCAGACGCTCACGGTCGCGGCGGTGATGCACGGCGGACGGCGCGTCACTGCGCTCGCGCCGCGCCCCGCACCGGTTGAGCCGGTTGGCGGTGGCGCGCCGCTCGACGCAGACGGCCTGGCGCGGCTCTGGACGGCGCTGCGCGACGGCACTGGCGTGCAGGCGCTGACGGTGCGCGAACTGGCGCGGGCCTGGTACGGCGACGCCGCGCCCGACGACGCGGACGCCCGGCTGGAAGCCCTGCTGGAGGCGGGTAGCGCCTACTTCGCGCCGCTGCCCCACGCGCCAGGGCTGTGGCGCCTGCTCGCCCCCGCCGAGGTGCGCCGCGTCCAGGCCGCCGGCGGCCCGCGGCGCGCCGGCCCACGCATCGACAGCACCGCCATCCAGGCGATCATCGAGCGCCACCTGGGCCACGCGCCCGACCTCTACCAGCGCAGCGTGGACCCCGACAGCGGCGCGGTGACCCTGCGCTACTTCTTCCCGGCGGTCGCTGCCGTGCGCGACGCCGCAGCGATCACCCAGATCGCCGCCGAGGCGGGGGTCGAGGTGCAGGTCTGGCCACAGCCGCACCAGGGCCAGCTGGCCGCAGCGGCGCTGGCGGCCCTGCCCGCCGGGCTGGCGGCGGAGCGCGCCCCGGCGATCCACGTGGCCGAGGGGCGGGTCGAGCTGCGCTGCAGCGGTGAGGCCGACCCCGAGGCGGTGCGCGCCGCCGAGGCCACCTTCCAGGCGCAGACGGGGCTGCGGCTGCTGATCCGGGCGCCGGGGCTGGGCGAACCACGGGCGGCCGCCGCGGAGGGCGAGCGCTTCGCGCCGCCGCCCGGCGCGCGACCCAGCGAGCTCAACTTCGCCCTGAACACGGCACGGAGCTGGTTCGGGCCGGAGCGTGGCTGCTACAAAGCCAGCGCCGACCAGGCCAGCCTGGTGGTGACCCTGCGTTTCCACTTCCCCGCGGCGGCGCGGGCCAGGTACGCCGATCAACTGGCCGAATTGGCTGCCTACATCGGCTGGACGGTCCAGCTCTGGCCACAGCCGCACCAGGAGGCGCTGATGCAGGCGGCGCGCGAGGCCCTGCCGCCCGGACTCGCGCCGCTGGGTGCGCCGGCCATCCAGGCCGCCAGCCGCGAGGTGGTCGTCAAGGTGCAAGGGGCCGCCCCGGCGGAGGCCATCGCCGCAGCGGCGCAGGCCTTCGCCGAACGCACCGGGTGGACACTCACCCTCCGTGAGGGACGCTGACGCCAGGTACGACATGGCTCAGCAACGACCAACCCTGCGTGACTGTCGTAGAGAGGAGGGAGCTACGTGCCGGGTTGGAGCATCTGGCTGACCGGGCTGCCCGGTGCGGGCAAGAGCACGCTGGCCCGCGCGCTGCAACAGCGGCTGCGCGCGCTGGGCCAGAGCGCCGTGGTGCTCGACTCCGACGCGCTGCGGCCGGTGCTCGCGCCCGGGGCCGACTATGGCCCGGCGGCCCGTGACCGGTTCTACGGCCAGCTGGTGGCTCTGGCCAGCCTGTTGCACCAGGAGGGCACGAACATCATCATCGCTGCCACGGCCCACCGGCGCGCCTATCGCGCGGCGGCGCGGGCCGTCCTCGCGCCCTTTGCCGAGGTCTGGGTGCGCTGCCCGCTCGCGGTGTGCCAGGCTCGCGACCCGAAGGCGCTCTACGCCCGCGCCGCCGCTGGTGCCGTCACGGATCTCCCCGGCCTGCAGGTTCCCTACGAACCACCCGAACACCCTGAGGTCACGGTCGACACCGACCGCGAACCGGTCGAGGCGGCGGTCAGCCGCATCCTGGCCGCCCTGCCGTGGCTGGGCGGGCCATAGCGTCCATCACTGGCCAGGCGCGCGCACAAAGGCGTCGATCGCATCGGCGAGCTGGGTGAGGCCCGGTTGTTCCAGGGGGTAGTGGCCAGCGCCCGCAAGCTGGACCGTGCGCACCGCTACCCGGCGGATGCGGCTCAGCAGCGGCGCGCTGAGATCGGCGGGCGTCCAGCGATCGGCGCCGGGCTGGGTGAGCAGGATCGGGCAGACGGCGAAATCCTCAGGCTCAACTGCCGGCTGGTAGCTCAGGTACGAGTGTAGGAAGCGGAGCGTCGCCCAGCTGCCCGCCGAGCTGCGGTCACGCAGCATGATGCGCAGCACCGCCGGGTTGTTCACCAGGGTGTGCATCTTCGAGGCCAGGCGCATGGGCATGGCCAGGCGGCCCAGCGGGGTTCCAGCAAGGCTAGCCGCGAGCGCGCCGCCGACGCGGCTCATAAACAGGTTGCGCGCGGTGGCGTCGCGCACCAGGGGCACACGCTGGTCGAGAAAGGTCGTACCGATGATCCCGGCGACCTGGCGATCGATCGCCGCGACGTGGTAGGCCAGCATGCCGCCCGCCGAGAGGCCGAAGAGCATGATCGGGCGCCCGCTGCGCCGTCGCTCGGCAGCGATGACGTCGCAGACCAGGCGCACCCAGTCGTCGTAGGTGACGGTCACGCCCCGTGCGGGCCGGGTCTGGCCGTAGGGTGGGAGGTCGACAGCCACACTCTCGAGGCCACGGCGCCAGAGCGGGCCGCCGACGATCAGCGAAAGCTGCCGGCCGTTGGTGCCGACCCCGTGGAGCAGCACGAGCGTCACCGGCGAATCCGGCTGGGCGAAGCGGTCCAGATGGACCTGGTGACCCTGCCATGCCCAGAAGCTGCTGGTCGGCATCAGCCCGGGGCCGAAGCGCAGCTCGCTGGGCAGGAACGTCTGGATGGCGCGCCAGGTCGGATCATCGGCGCAGGCATCGTGCGCGAGCCCCGGGGTGGTCATATGCATGCGCTTCCTTATCAGCCCACTGGCAGCCTGAGGCACGCGGTGGTGCCCTGGCCAGGGGTGCTGCTAAACTCGAGCCGCCCGCCGTGGCGCTCGACGATCCCCAGGCTGACGGCGAGCCCGAGGCCGATGCCGGCGCCTACGGGCCGCGTGGTGAAGAAGGGTTCGCCGAGGCGCGCCAGGGTTGCCTCGTCCATCCCCACACCGGTATCGCTGATCGTGACCAGCGCCTCATCACCCTCGAGCGCAGTGGTAACGGTCACGCTGCCGCTGTCGCTGATCGCCTGCACAGCGTTGGTGAGCAGATTGAGCACCACCTGGTTGATCTGGCCCGGTGCGCAGACGACCGGGGGCAGTGGCCCGTAGTGTTCGCTGATGATTACGCCGGGCGGGCAGAGGGTGCGGGCGATGCGCACCGTCGCGGCGAGGCTGGCGTTGAGGTCGGCGGCGTGAACGGTGGGGCTATCGGGGCGAGCGAAGCTGCGCAGGTCACGCACGACGCTGCTGATCCGTTCCAGGCCCTCACGGCTATCGGCGAGGGCCTCGACGGCCTCAGCGCGCAGCTGGGGATCAGGACATGCGGCGGCAAGGACGGGCAGTTGTTCAGCCAGGAACTGCAGATTGCCGGCGACGAAGCCGAGCGGCGTATTCAACTCGTGGGCGACGCCGGCGACAAGCTGGCCGAGGGCGCGCAGCTTCTCCGAGCGAACGAGCTGGGCCTGGGCAGCCTTGAGCTCGGCGTGGGCCCGCTCAAGCTGGAGCAGGGCGCCCTCGAGCTGCTGGTTGGTGGTGGCAAGCTGGGCGGCGAGCGAGATCGCGGCGCTGAGCGGCTGGCCGAAAGCGGCGATGGCGACCGGTGCGTCAGGAGCGGGGCTCCAGCGCCAGGCGGTATAACTCACGGGAAGGGGCGGCGCGGCAGGCCGCGGATGATTGAGCTCCCAGTCGCTGGCGCTCCCCTCGGCCAGCACGCGGGCGATCAGCAGGGCGGCCTTCTCACGGCTGAAGGGGTCGACCAGCGTCGGAAAGGCCGTGCCGACGAGCTCACTGGCAGGGCGGCCAAAGAGAGTCGCGGCGGCCGGGTTCAGCGCGAGGAGGTGGCCGCCGGCATCGAGCGTGAGGAAGGGCAGGCTCGCCTGGACGAGCGCCGGATCGAGCTGCGGCGGGCCTGGGCTCATGGCGCGAGTGGCGGCTTGCGCCCGGCCAGGGTCACGGCGAGCCAGCCGCGGTAGAAGACGACCAGATTGCCCATGAGCTCGGGGAGCAGCAGGCGCGCTTCCTCGACATAGACGGCAACCCGGGCGGCGGGGGCGTCGCTGATCCGGCGCTTGAGTGCGGCGGTATGGACTTCGACCGCATCGCGGGGGCCGGCCCAGCAGGTGCCGAGGCGCTCGCTGAGCGTGCGCAACTGGTCGGGCACCCGCGACTGGCCGTGGAAAAAGCGCTGTTCGGCAGCCTGGTCGAGCAGATCACTATAAGCGGCGACCAGACCGGCGAAGGTCGCCGGGTCGTGCTGGCTGATCGGCGTCTCGGCGCGCGGGCCATTGTAGAACGGATGGCCGAAGGGGCCGGCAGGCTCGCTGCGGGCCTGGGCGCCGGTGCGCTCCCACTGGGCGAAGAGTGCCGCGCCCTGGCCGGCGGCGAGCTCATCGAGCGCCTTGCGCAGCTCGGCCACCTGGGCCTGGGCCTGGGTCACCGCATCGGCAGTATCGTGCAGGACACCCCGTTCGAGGAAGCCGGCCTGGTAATCGCGCACGGCCTGCTCGAGCTGGCGGCGAAGCTGGTGGATATCCCAGGGCTTGGGGAGGAAGCCGCGGACATTGCCAAGGTTGAGCGCATCGACCAGGGCCGCGACATCGGTATAGCCGGAGATGAGAATGCCGAGCGTATCGGGACGGATATCGCGGGCGCGCTCGAGCAGCTGCACCCCGCTGATATCGGGCATACGCTGGTCGGTCAGGATCACCGCAATCCGTTCACGCGAGATGATATCAAGCGCCGTCGCGGCATTGGTAGCGGTAAAGACGGTAAACCGGTCGCGCAGGCTGCGCGCGAGCGAGCGGGTGACCTGGGGCTCGTCGTCGACAATCAGGATGGCCGGCCGTTCCGGCTCGGCGCCGGCATTGGCGCTGGGCTCGGGAGCTACCATCACGTCCTCCTCGGCATGATCTGGGATGCGGTGCGTTTGCCCTGATTATACACGACGCAGCGCGCACCAGGATCCGCCGATCAGGTCCACGCACCACTAGCCAGAAAGCTAAGTGTACGCACCGAAGGTTGTGATACCATAGCGGCGCACTTACGGCGAGAGTCCTATGCTACGGAGCAGAAAGTAAGGGAGCGTAATGGCCAAACCTCTGATGGAGTTTATCGGCGCCTTCTTCCTCGTGTTCACGATCGGGATGACGGTGATCGAGCCCGGTGTGGGCGGCTTCGCGCCGCTCGCCATCGGCTCGGTGTTGATGGTGATGATCTTCGCGGGCGGCCACCTGTCCGGCGGGCATTACAACCCCGCCGTGAGCCTTGCGGTCTATGTGCGCGGCAAACTCGCGCTCAACGACCTGCTGAGCTATATGGTCGCCCAATTCCTGGCTGGCGCGGTGGCCGGCGGGCTGGTGCTGTATATGAAGGGCTTCCCGACGGTCACGCCGGGAGCGTGGCAGCTCGTTCCGGCGCTGATCGCCGAATTCCTCTTCGCCTTCGCGCTGTGTTTTGTGGTGCTGAATGCGGCCACGGCGAAGGGGACGAGCGGCAATTCATTCTACGGCCTGGCCATCGGCTTTACCGTGCTGGCGGGGGCCTACGCCGTCGGCACGGTGTCCGGCGGGGCCTTTAACCCGGCGGTCGCCCTTGGCATCACGATCATGGGCCTGTCGAGTGTGGCCAACATCTGGATCTATCTGGTGGCCAACTTTGCTGGCGCGGCGGTCGCCGGGTTCGCCTTCCGGGCAATGAATCCCGACGACGTGTAGCTGGCGTGGTTCAAGGACGAGCGGTTTTCCCCTGGCGGACAGCTCCACAGGCCGGTTTTGTGGCGCTGTGGAGCTGTCGTGTTGCAGGCGAGCCCGTCAGGCAGATCGATGGCGTGCTATGACGCCGCCAGGCTGGGCAGGAGCGTGAGCAGCCCTGCCACCCGTTCGCGCAGATCGTCGCGCACGCTGCGGAAGGCCTGCAGCCGTGCATCGGCGTCGGGCACCACTACCGGGTCGGCAATGCTCCAGTGCAACTGGGTCGCCGCCCGTAGCCAGACGGCGCACTCCTCGCGCGCGATGTCGCAGACGGTCACGACCACGGCCGAGGCGATCTGCTCCAGCGCATCGACGGGTTTGGCCTGCTGATAGCCGATGTCGATGCCAGCTTCGGCCATCACCTGGACTGCCAGCGGGTGCAGCGTGGCCGGGTGGGTGCCGGCGCTGCGCGCGCTGATCCGCGCGCCGCTGAGCGCGCGCAGCCAGCCCTCGGCGATCTGCGAGCGCGCGCTGTTGGCCCGGCAGAGAAAGACAACGGTGACCGCCCGGGGCAGTGCGGGCGTGGTCACTCCAGGGAGCGCCAGCTCGACGCCCAGCTGGCGGTGCAGCGCGGCCAGCCCGGCCAGGTTCGCGCCATAATAGGTCGCGCGGGCATCGGCGTCGCTGCGATGGGCATGGACCAGCCCGGCCTGGCGCAGCATAGTCAGGTGGTAGGAGACCAGGTTCTGAGCCAGCCCGGTCCGCTCGACCAGTTCGCCCACCTGGCAGTCGCTGTGCCGCAGCAGCTGCAGCAGCCGCCAGCGGGTATCGTCGGCGACCAGCTTCAATCGCTCCAGCGCTGAGCGCGCCTGCTCGCCTACATCGTCCATAGGATCTGCCTCGTCGGCCAACACAGCCAGCGGGCGCCATGGTACCAGATCCGCCAGCCAGGCTCAACCCCCGGATTCGTGGGCAATGCGGTACAATAGCCGTACCGAACCTGGCCCTCCCTCGTCAATGGTGACGCCTATGATGCCCGACCTGTTTCAGCAGCAGCCTCCATGCCTCGGCAACCAGTACCACGCCGATCGTGTGCTGTGCTCGTTCCTCCGGCGCGTGCTCCCACCCGCGGTGCACGCGGCAGCCGAGCCCGATCTGGTGGCCCTTGGCGAGCAGGCCGGCGGCGAACTCTACCGCCTCCAGCTCGACGACCGCCGCAACGAGCCGCAGCTCACCCAGTGGGACGCCTGGGGCGAGCGGGTGGACCGGATCGAGCTCTCGCCGCTCTGGCAGCGCGCGGCCCGGCTGGCGGCCACCTACGGGCTCGTCGCCCTGCCCTACGAGCAGCCCTACGGCGCCGCCTCGCGCCTGGTCCAGTTTGCCCTGGCCTATCTCTTCCACCCCTCCACCGATGTCTACACCTGCCCGCTCGCGATGAGCGATGGCGCCGCGCGGACCCTGCTCCAGGCCGGCGACCCGGCGCTGATCGAGCGGGCGCTGCCGCGCCTCACCAGTCGCGACCCTGACGTCTGCTGGACGAGCGGCCAGTGGATGACCGAGTTGACCGGCGGCTCCGATGTTGGCCGCAGCGAGACGATCGCGCGCCCCGAGGCCGATGGAAGCTGGCGGCTCTACGGCCGCAAGTGGTTTACCTCTGCGACCACCAGCCAGATCGCCCTGGCCCTGGCCCGCCCCGAGGGCGGCGTCACGGGCAGCCGTGGGCTGGCCCTGTTCTACCTTGAACTGCGCGACGCCAGCGGCCGGCTGCAGGGCATCCGTGTCAACCGGCTCAAAGACAAGCTGGGCACGCGCAAGGTGCCGACTGCCGAACTGAGCCTGGAGGGCGCCCCGGCCAGACTGGTCGGCGTGCCAGCTGGCGGCGTGCGCGCGATCGTGCCGATGCTCCAGGTGACCCGCACCTGGAACAGCGTGATAGCTGCCGCCTTGATGCGCCGGGGCATCGCCCTGGCCCGCGACTACGCCCGCCGCCGCGTGGCCTTCGGCGCGCCGCTGAACCGCCAGCCCCTGCACGGCGAGACGCTGGCCGGCCTGCAGGCCGAATTCGAGGGAGCCTTCCACCTCAGTTTCCTGGTGGCCGGGCTGCTGGGTGCCGACGAGGCTGGTGCCAGCGACGCAGAGCAGGGACACCTGCTGCGCGTGCTCACCTCGCTGGCCAAGATGACTACCGGGCGGCAGGTGGTGGAGGTGCTCAGCGAGGTGATCGAGGCCTTCGGTGGCGCGGGCTACGTCGAAGACACCGGCTTGCCCACCCTGCTGCGCGATGCCCATGTCTTGCCGATCTGGGAGGGGACAACGAATGTGCTGGCCCTCGACACGCTGCGCGCCCTGGCCCAGCCGGGGGCCTGGGTGGCCCTCCAGAGCCTGGCCGAGCGCCTCACCGCCAGGGTCGCCGATACCGAACTGGCCGCCGCCGGGCGCCAGGCTCGTGCCGCGCTCGACCACGCGCGGCGCTGGTATGCCGCCGACGGTTCGCGCGAGCGCCTGGAACGTGGTGCCCGCCGCCTGGGCCTGACCATCGGGCGCAGCCTGGAACTGGCCCTGCTGATCGACCAGGCCGCATGGTCGCTGGAGGTAGAGCGTGATGGCCGGGCCCGCGCGGCCGCGCTGCGCTTCGCCCGCACAGCGATCGACCTGGTCAGCGACGACGACCACGACGACCTGGCCCTCGCCGACGATACGCCGCTGCCGGTGAGGGCGGGATGACGCGATGACGCAACGGCGCGAGCTCGTGAGCCGCCAGGATAAAGGCTCAGGGCCGCGGTAGCGCACAGCGTGTAGCGAAGGGGCCAAGTCGGGTAAATCGCACCAGGCATATGGTGCCTCCTTTCACTGTTTCTCTGGCTGTTGTCGCTACCCGGTCTTACGCGCACACTATAGCGATTCACGGCCCGCTCTTGCGAGGATGGCCTGCGGCTGCCAATGAGATTTTGAGCGGATGGACCCGGGACGCACGGGCGATGTTCTTGCGAAGCCGGTTGTCTGATGCCGGGTCGTCAGGTATACTGTCGCTCTGAACGCTACCAGGGGGTTGACCATGCGACTGGTCGTCCTCGGTGGCGGCCCGGCCGGGCTCGAGGCCGCACGCGCCGCCGCCCCCCACGCCAATGTGACCCTGGTGAGCGCCACGGCGCCGGGCGCCTGGCGCCCGCTGGCGAGCCAGGTCTGGCTTGCTGCAGTCACCACCGGGATGCGCGACCTGCTCGCGATCGGCGCGCGGGCCGCGCGCGCCGCTGCTGCCTGGCAGGAACGCTGTGCGGCAACCCTGGCCGCCCTGGACGTGGAACTGCTCACGGGGCATGCCCGCCTCACTGGCCCCGGTCAGATCGAGCTCGAAGCGGATGATGCTGGTCCCGCCCGCCAACTCGCCGCTGACGCGGTGATCGTCGCCTGCGGCGCACACGATGTCTTCCCGGCCGGGCTCGCTCCCGACCAGGAACGCATCATCGGCGCCGCTGAGCTCGACGCCCTCACGGCCTTGCCAGCCAGCGCGCTGGTGCTCGGCGACGGCCCCTCCGGCTTCGAGCTCTGCCATATCTTCAGCCTGCTCGGCACAACCGTGACCTGGCTCGTGCCTGATGCGACCCCTCATAGCCGGCTGACCCCCGAGGTGGATGGCTACCTCACCCGGCTGCTTGAGCGCCAGGGGGTGCAGCTGGCACCGCGCGCAAACGGCGCGCAGCTGGCCGCCGACGCCGACGGGGTCACGGCGACCACCCCTGAGGGCGCCAGTTACCAGGCGGAGGTGGCAGTGCTGACGACGCTGCGCCGCAGCGACCCGGAGGCACTTGGCCTGCCCGCCGCCCAGGCCGCCACCGATGTGTATGGCCAGACGAAGTGGCACGGGGTGTACCTGGTCGATGATGATCTGGAGCCGGCCACGGCGAGTGTGGCCATGGCCCAGGCGCGGGCGGCCGCCCTGCACGCTGTCCGTCGCTCCTCGGCGCCGGCTGATACCAGGCACATTGTGCGCAGCTTTATGGCTCAGCCCCAGGTGGCCAAGCTGGGCCGGCTGGCCACCGAGGGCGCCCACGGCAGCGTGACGGTGGCCCTCGCCGAGGGCGCCGCTGCCTATGTGCACGACACGCCTGAGGGCTTTCTTACGCTTACCTGGGACCAGGCCGGGCGGGTGGCCGGCGCCCTGGCGGTAGCCCCCGCCGCGGCCGACCTGCTCGCCCCGGTGGCGCTGGCCATGCGTCTCGGCATGCGGCTGGACGAGCTTGCCGCCAGCTACGCGCCCCACCCCTCGCTCGGCGAACTGGTCGCCCTGGCGGCGCGCAAGATGGAGCGCTGAGCTGCACACGCGTCGCGCGGCGGTGCGGCCAGCGCCGGGCTACTCGTTGATGACCGGACCACCGGGAGGCACCATGAGCGAACCGTTGCCCGCCCTGATCGACCAGTTCGAGATCGACCCGAGCGCGTATGTCTTTCCCAACACCTTCCTGGCCGGGACGATCCGCATCGGTCCCCAGAGCAGCATCTGGCCCATGAGCGTGCTACGGGCCGATACAGTGCCGATCCAGATCGGCGCCTGCTCGAACGTGCAGGATGGCTGCATCATCCACGGTGACCCGGGCTTTCCCGTGATCATAGGCGACTGGGTGACCCTGGGTCACGGCGCGATCGTTCACGGCGCGGTGCTCGAGGATGAGGTGCTGATCGGGATCGGCGCGGTGGTCTTGAACGGGGCGCGTATCGGGCGCGGCTCTATGGTCGGCGCGCGAGCCCTGGTGACCGAGGGCATGCAGGTGCCGCCCGGGTCGCTGGTGCTTGGCGTGCCAGGACGCATCCGCCCGTTGAGCGCCGAGCAGGCGGCACGCATCCGCGTACCCGCCGAGCACTATGTTGCCCGCAAGGAGTTGTACCGGCGCCGCGGCTGACAGGCAATGTCTGCTGCCAGAGTCGGGTAACTCGCACCAGACATCGCGTTTTTCGCCTGTGTGCCCAGAGGGCGCCGGCCGGACGCCGGCCGGCGGCGCCGGGGCCGGCAGGCGGCCAACCCCGGCGCTGACTGAGGCACGCAGCACGGCCGCGATCGCCCGGCACGGGCGTGGGCTTTGGGGTTTCCAAAGGCTTTGTTGTGTTGGCAGTTTCTGCCAGCGAAGCTGGCAGAAACTGCCAACACAACAAAGCTTTCATCCTTCCGTGTGGGTGAGCGGCACGGCCGCAGCCCTTAACTTGATGCGTATGGGGCGGCGCGCACCGCAAGCAGCACGGGGCCAGGACGGAAAGAACGTATGGACGCCGACAGGCGCTATCGCGTTGGGATGCGCTGGCCGCCTGCGGAAGCCGGCCATAGGACAGCTTAACGCTCAGGCACAAGCAGGGTCGCCTGGAGCGAAGCGCGATAGCGCACCCCGTCGGCCGTGATCGCCAGCTGGCGTGGCTCGCCTCCAAAGAGGTAGACCAGGCTGCCCGGCGCGATCTGCGGCTCACAGGCGCAGTCGAGGCGGGCCAGTTCCAGGAAGGCCACGGCGAAGGCCTGGTCTACGACCTCGCGGCTGGCGCCGGGCGGCACGACGATCTCGAGGTCGTTGACGCTGAAGGGCCGCGCCACCAGCACCTGTGGCGTCGCCGTGGCCGCCGGCGCGGGCACTGGCCCCGCGGGACGGATCAGTAGGAAAGCGCCAATGCCGCCCAGCAGCAGCAGCGCGAGCAGCCCCAGCACCAGGGGGAGCCGCGAGCGCCGCCTGGGCGCCGGCGTGGCCGCCGGGGTGGGCGCGGGCGCCGCAGCGGGTGGCGGGCGAGCCGCCGGTAGCGCAGGGGTCGCCGGGGCCGGTGCATGTGCGGGGGCGGGTGGCGGTGCAGCCGCAGCGGGTGGCGGGCGAGCCGCCGGTGGCGCAGGGGTCGCCGGGGTGGGTGCGGGCGCCGCAGCGGGTAGCGGTGTGGCCGGCGCCGGGGCCGGGGCCGCTGCCGGTGGGGACGGCACGGGCGCCGTGGCGGGGCGGATTGCCGCGGGCGCGGCGGGCACAGTGGTGATCACCTGTGCGGCCGGCTGCAGCGCCGCGCGAAAGGCCGCGATGCTCTGAAAGCGATCCTCCTGGCGCATCTGCAACGCCCGCTCGATCGCGTCGGCGGTGCGCGCTGAGACGCCGGTCAACCGGGGGAAGTTGAAGGGCGGGTGGTCGCGCGGGTCGCGCCCGCTCAGCAGGTGGTGCAGGGTCGCCCCCAGGGCGTAGATATCGGAGCGCGGCGTCGCGAGGCCCTGGTACTGCTCGGGGGGCGCATAGCCCGGCGTGCCGATCTGCGTGCCACGCTGCTGGGGCTGAAACACCCTGGCGATGCCGAAGTCGATCACCTTCAGCGTACCCGCCGGCTGTTCCAGCATCACGTTTGAGGGCTTCATGTCACGGTAGATCAGGCCGTTGCCGTGCAGGTAGTCCAGCACATCGCACAGCTCGTCAGCCCAGGCCAGCACCCGCGCCTCGGGCTGCGGCCCCTCGCGGGCCACCAGGTCGTCCAGGTCCTCACCCCGGATGAACTCCATCACCAGGTAGTGCCGCCCGCCATCGTTGAACGAGGCGTAGATCCGCGGGATGCGCGGGTGGGTGAGTTTGCCCAGCGTCTCGGCCTCGGCCACAAAGCGCCGCACCGCCTCGGCCCGCTCTGCGGGGTCGGTGAAGCGATCGAGCATCTCCTTGACCGCGACAACCTCGCCCGTCTCGCTGCGGCCCTCGAAGACCGCGCCCTGGCCGCCCTCTTTGATCACCCGG
>Ga0272446_1001297_pt1 | contig 36647 bp, 36 predicted proteins | sample YNPCB0061_FD_194587 | JGI IMG/M metagenome (GOLD analysis project Ga0272446, IMG submission 194587) | Hot spring microbial mat communities from Yellowstone National Park, WY, United States - YNP-CB-006-1 | ecosystem: Environmental > Aquatic > Thermal springs > Hot (42-90C) > Sediment | place...
CAGAGGACAGGGTGATAGAACCTGCCCAAGAGTTGGTGAGGAAGTACAGGGAGATAGAGGGTCTGCTAGAATTTGTGGAGACCATACTGGCATACAAGTTGAAGCATTTATCAAGGGAGGAAATCGCGGGGATGTTTACGATGGGAGACCTGAAGCAGACACGGGTGTATCAGGATGCCTACGGTGAGGCGTTAGCTAAAGGTATAGAACAGGGTATAGAACAGGGCATACAAAGGGGGCTAGAAAGGGGCAGACAGGAGGGAGAAGCGCGGGCTATTTTGCGCTTACTGAGCCGTAAATTTGGCAGTCTATCCCCCCAATTGACCCAACAAATTACATCCCTATCAGCAGAATCCTTGGATCAACTTGCTGATGTCATTTGGGATATGCAGAGCCTAGATGAACTGGTGGCGTGGCTATCAAACCATTAGCTCGATCGATGAAGCCTACTCCTTTTCCACTCTCAAATTGGTAATTCCCCCTCTCCCAAAGGGCGAGGGGAGCCAATTCAGTGTAAGCATTTTGTCTATTCCCACACTAGGAGGGGAGTAATAAAATATCTGGTAGGCTAGACCCCTACTTTTCCCCCTGTGCTCAACAGAAATAGTAGCGCCATGCGAATAGCTATGCCATTGGTAACTTGCTCTTCCACTAGGCTCAGGTGGGGATCGTCCAACAGATCAGAGCTAATTTCCACCCCCCGATTCACAGGACCTGGATGGAGTAATTTCACCCTAGGGGCACAAAACTTTAGGTGGGCGCGGGTCAGTCCAAACCGCTGATGATATTCCCGCAAACTGGGGATGAAAAACTGCCCCATGCGTTCTGATTGCAGTCGTAACAACATAATGAATTGGGCATCGGCAAGGGCAGATCGATCGAGGGTATGGTGAATTTGCACTTGGGGAAACAATTGGGTAATTTGGGGTGGGATCAAGGTGGGGGGAGCCACCAGATGCACCTGCGCCCCACAAGTACAGAGACTCCACAGGTTAGAGCGCGCCACCCGTGAATGCAAAATATCTCCCACAATCACTACTTTGCGACCCCCTAACGATCGAGGGTTGGGCTTGTCCCTGTCCAATTGATTGGTAATGGTAAATAAATCCAAAAGGGCTTGGGAGGGGTGTTCGTGTTTGCCATCGCCCCCATTCAATACCGCCACCTGTCCCCCCAACTCATCCATATCTTGGGCGATCGTTTGGGGCACTCCCGCCATAGCATGGCGAATTACCATAATGTCTGTGCCCATTGCCAAAAAGGTGCGGGCCGTGTCTAGGATGGTTTCCCCTTTGGCGAGGGAAGAGGTGGCAGGGGCAAAATTGAGGGTGTCCGCCGACAGGCGCTTTGCCGCCAGCTCAAAACTATTGCGGGTGCGGGTAGAAGGCTCAAAAAACAGGTTGGCAACTACCTTGCCTTGCAGTGTAGGTACTTTTTTAGTGCGTCTGGACAACACTTCCCGAAAACTATTAGCCGTCTGGAGCACTAATTCATAGTCCTCGATCGAGAAATCCGCCAGAGAAATGATGTGTCGCCAATCGGTCATGGGGCAGGCGCTAACATATCGGCTGGTAAAAAGGAGCGCACCGATACCACAAACAGGGTAAACAAGAAAATGGCAAAAATGATCAGGGGAGCAATGTGTTGGCGAAAAAAAGCCATAAATTTTTCTAGGAATTGACGCTGTACTAATATCTTAGCCGCAACTCAGACCCTAGTAATCCAATGCTCATACTGGGGCAAAAGACCATGCACCGCCTTGGTATATAAATCCCGTAAAGTTTTGGAGATTTCTCCCACCTGACCATTACCCACAGGACGGTGATCAAAACTAATAATGGGGGCAACCTCCGTGGCTGTACCGACAAAAAAGGCTTCATCGGCAATATACAACTCGGTACGATCGATGGGGCGCGCCACCACCTGTAGATTTAATTCCTTTTCTGCCAATTCCACGATCGTGTTTCTGGTGATCCCTTCCAAAATGTTTTCCGTAATGGCACTGGTGATCAACTGCCCCTGCCGCACAATAAACAAATTCATGGCACTGCCCTCTGCCACATGCCCCTCATTGGTGAGTACAACTACATCATCAAAGCCGCAGGCGTGCCCATCGGTTTTGGCGAGAGCCGTATTCACATAAGCCCCATTCACCTTAGCCCTAGCAGGAATGGCATTGTCATCTAGCCTGCGCCAAGAAGAAACCCCCACCTTGATCCCGCTTTGGGTATCCAAATAGCCATCCATAGGCAGGGTAAACAGACAAAAATCATCATGGGTATTGGGCACTTTGAGGATGGGCCCAATGCGTAAATCCGCCTTATACACGATCGGGCGGATATAGGTCGAGCCTTGACACTGGTTTAACCGTAGCAATTCCTTGGTAATTTCCCCCATTGCCGCCATATCCATGGGGGGTTGCAGGTGCAGGATTTTACAACTTTGTAATAGCCTGTGGTAGTGTTCCGTGAGGCGAAAAATGCCCATCTGCTTACTGTCTGATAGCCAATACGCCTTGATACCTTCAAATACGGCTGTACCGTAGAGAAAGGCATGGGTACGCACATTGATATGGGCGGATTCTAGGGGGACAAATTCTCCCCGCAGGTAGGCATACTGGGTGGTCATGGCAGGAAAACAATCAAAGGGAATAATATCATAGCGCCTATTTTTCCCCAGTTAAAGCAGATCAAAAAAAGTTTAACCCCGCCTAGCCCTAACGAAATTGATACTATAGGTAGGGGCAGACCCAATTCCCCTCGTCCCTGCCCGATGTAACTATGCAAGAATATCCCCTGTTTGGTCCAGAAATTCCCTGTCCCCATTGCCAGCAAATCATTTCTGCCCTGATTTTGACGGATATTTATCTGTGTCCTCTGCATGGTCCTTTTGAGGTCAATCCCCACACAGGGGAATTGGTACATCTCAACTCGGAACATCGGCGGTGGAAGTTGTGGGAGGGCAAGTGGTATCGCCAACACCAGCACCCTGACGGACTGCGCTTCGAAATCCATGAAAGTCTCGATCGATCCTATAGCAAAGGTCTGCGCGCCAGTAAAATCACCATCGCCGATCGATATAGGGACTTAATTGGGCCTGCTTTAGATCAAAATCACAAACTATTTGGTTTACCTGTTACTTTTAGTGAGCCTGCCACCCTAGACAGCAGATGGGGGGTGATCAATTTTGAGCTAGAACATGAGCCTTTTTTTCACAAAAATTATCCCTACTTTCGCTGTTTGTAGATACTTCTAGCCTACTCTTTTCCCCTCGGCGTTACATAGAAATTCTATGTTAATCTAGCCATAATATCCCTAGCACTTCACGGATAGCTAATCCCTCCCAACTAACCGCCATGGCTGATCCCTCCCACATTTCCATCAGGGGCGCACGCCAACACAATCTCAAAAACATTGACCTGACCCTGCCACGCAATCAGTTGATAGTTTTTACAGGAGTATCAGGTTCGGGGAAGTCTTCCTTGGCATTTGATACCATTTTTGCAGAAGGTCAGCGCCGCTATGTGGAGTCCTTGAGCGCCTATGCCCGCCAGTTTCTGGGACAGTTAGATAAACCAGATGTGGACTATATTGAGGGTCTCAGTCCCGCCATTTCCATCGATCAAAAATCCACTTCCCATAATCCTCGATCGACTGTGGGAACGGTTACGGAAATCTATGATTATTTGCGTCTGCTCTTTGGCAGGGCGGGCGTTCCCCACTGTCCCATTTGCGATCGGAATATCGCTCCCCAAACCATTGACCAAATGGTGGATCAGATTATGGCTCTGCCTGCGGGGACTAAGTTTCAGGTGTTAGCGCCCGTAATCAAGGGGAAAAAAGGCACGCACAAACATCTCTTGGAACAGCTCTCCCGTGAAGGTTTTGCGAGGGTGAGAATTGATGGAATAGTTAGGGAATTGAGCGATCACATTGAACTAGATAAAGGCAAACATCACGATATTGCAATTGTGGTCGATCGATTGATCAATCGGGACAATATCCAAGAGCGGCTCACGGATTCCCTCAGCACCTGTCTCAAGCGCGCCGATGGTACTGCCATGATTGCCATTCTACCCCATCAAGCATCAGGGGAAGAGCAGTTAATCACCTTTTCTGAGAATTTCGCCTGTCCAGAACATGGAGCGGTGATGGGAGAATTATCCCCCCGCCTATTTTCTTTCAACTCCCCCCACGGGGCTTGTCCCGCCTGTCATGGCATAGGTTCTAAGCAGGTATTTTCCCCCGATTTGCTAGTGCCTGACCCCTCAGCACCCCTGCACGGGGCGATCGTGGCTATCAGTGGTCGAGAAATAGATGCTTTTTTGGATGATATGAGTCTGGTGGGTAAATATCTCCACTTCAGTTTGAGTACACCGTGGCGCGACCTGACAGCCTATCAGAAACAAGTGATTCTCTACGGCACAAAAGAGATGATTCCATCGGGCAAGTCAGGGGTGTATCTGGATTTTGGCGGTGTGATTCCCCGTTTAGAAGAAATTTACAAGTATGCCAGTGATATGGTGAAACAGAAATTAGAACAGTATCAAGTAGCGGAACCCTGTGGCACTTGTCATGGGCATCGTCTGCGCCCTGAAGCTCTGGCGGTAAGGGTGGGTGGCTATCGCATCACCGATTTTACGGGAGTTTCCATCACAGAATGTGTGCATAGATTGGCACATCTATCTTTGACCGATCGCCAACGCCAAATCGCCGAACAGGTATTGAAAGAAATCAACGCCCGTCTGCATTTCATGCTAGATGTGGGTTTGGACTATCTCACCCTCGATCGACCCACCATGACCCTATCGGGGGGTGAATCTCAGCGCATTCGTTTGGCAACTCAAATCGGTTCCGGTTTAACGGGAGTGCTCTATGTACTGGATGAACCTAGCATTGGACTACATCAGCGGGACAATGGCAGACTCTTGCGTACCCTGCACAAATTGCGGGATTTAGGCAATACTTTGATTGTGGTGGAACACGATGAAGAAACTATTCGATCGGCGGACCATGTGGTGGATATTGGTCTGGGAGCGGGGGTACATGGGGGGCGCATAGTGGCTCAGGGCACGGTTACGGACATCATCAATCACCCCGAATCCTTGACAGGGGCTTATCTATCGGGGCGGAAAAAGATTCCCACTCCCGCCACCCGCAGGGAGGGCAATGGTCGTTATTTAGAAATCATTGATGCCCACAAAAATAACTTGAAGCATATCTCTGTGAAAATTCCTTTGGGTAAACTGGTGTGCGTTACGGGAGTCTCAGGTTCAGGCAAATCTACCCTAGTCAATGACCTATTGCGCACCTATTTAGAACATCACTTTCAGCGCCATGTACCCGTGCCCAAAGGAGTATCCGCAGTGAAAGGACTGAGTGCGGTGGATAAATTTATTATCATTGACCAATCCCCTATCGGGCGTACGCCCCGTTCCAATCCTGCCACCTATACAGGACTATTTGATGTGATTCGGGAAACCTTTGCCCTGACACCATCCGCCAAGGCACGGGGCTACAAAGCAGGGCAATTTTCCTTCAATGTGAAGGGGGGGCGTTGTGAAGCCTGCGGCGGACAGGGAGTGAATGTGATTTCCATGAACTTTCTCCCTGATGTATATGTGAAGTGTGAGGTGTGCAAGGGAGCGCGGTACACTAGGGAAACTCTCCAAGTCAAGTACAAAGATAAGAATATCGCTGAAGTTCTCCAGATGACGATCGAGGAAGCCTTACAGTTTTTTGAGAACATTCCCCAAGCCCAGAGCCGTTTACAGATGTTAGTGGATGTGGGACTGGGCTACATTCAACTGGGACAACCAGCCCCCACCCTATCGGGAGGAGAGGCGCAAAGGGTGAAATTGGCAACCGAACTGGCACGGCGCGCTACAGGCAAAACCCTCTATCTGATTGATGAACCCACCACAGGTTTGAGCTTTTACGATGTGCATAAACTCTTGGATGTGATGCAGAGATTGGTGGATAAGGGCAATAGCATCCTCACGATCGAGCACAATTTGGATGTGATTCGCTGTGCCGATTGGATTATTGATTTAGGTCCTGAGGGTGGCGATCGGGGTGGTGCAGTGATTGCGGAAGGAACGCCAGAAGAGGTGGCGCAATGCCCCCATTCCTATACAGGGCAGTATCTCAAACAGGTGCTGTTCTCAGACCAAGCCTAAGTTTAGGCTAGATATTTATCCCCCCGTGCCCCAAAAAATTGACTATTCTGAGTTATCCTAAAAACTATTATCGTTCCTCCACTGTGCAAGACTCCCTAGCCCATGGACTTAGCCGAATTTGAAAAAAAGTATGCAACTGGCGATCGAGATTTTAGTGGTGTCCAGCTATCTAAATTAGACCTAGAAGGTTACAACCTAGAGGGAGCAAACTTTAGTCGATCGATCTTGTGGGAAGTGAATCTGGCTATGGCGAATTTGCAAGGGGCGAACTTTACAGGGGCAGACCTGAGCAACTCCTCCCTGTGGGATGCGGAACTGGACGGGGCAACTTTAGACAATACCAACTGCGTAGGCACAGATTTTTGCGGTGCTCGTCTGCGGGATATTACCATGCGCAATGTCAATTTCCGTTTAGCCATTCTCAATCGCACCAACCTCGCCCACTTGAATTTAACTGAAGTCAATTTCAGCAAAGCCTATTTATTAGAAGCCAACTTTACGGGGGCAAATTTACAGGGGGCAAACCTGAGCCAAGCTTTTATGTTCTCGGCAAACTTGGAGGGGGCAAACCTGCAAAATGCCAACTTGGTATCCGCCGATCTGACTTCCGCCAAATTAGGAGGGGCAAACCTGACCAAGGCAGACCTGAGCGAAGCGGACTTGCAAGGGGCAAATCTACAGGGGGCAATCCTAGTCAATACTAACCTGCGCATGGCAAACCTGAAAGGACTAGATTTTACTGAGGTGAACTGCGAAGGGGCTAATTTCAGCAAAGCCAGACTGAGGGGCGCAAATTTCACCAAAGCCCAACTGCAAAAGACCAACTTCTGGAATGCGGATTTGCTCCAGTGTAGTTTTCACAGTGCGAATCTGAGTGGGGCGGATTTGGGCGGAGCCAATTTGATCCAAGCCAATTTATCAAAAGCGACCATGCCCCCCCGTTGGTTAGAAACTGCCACCGTGTGCTCTACCACCTTGCCCGATGGCAACATCAGTAATCGGGACTGCGATCGACTCGGAAAAGAAAAATAATAGGGATACTAATTATGGCTAAAATTGCCTATTGGGACTGTCAGGCGGGCATAGCAGGGGATATGTGCTTAGGGGCACTGGTATCGGCGGGGGTGCCCTTGGCTTATTTGCAGGAAATTGTGGACAAGTTACACCTGCACGATCGAGTCAGGCTCTCGGCAGAAACGGTCAAACGGTGTGGACATTCCGCCATCAAAGTACAGGTTGAGGCGGAGGCAGAACCCAAACACCACAGACATTTGCGCCACATCAAAGAAATTATCGATCGATCGCCCATTTCTGAGTATTTGAAACAAAAAAGTCTGGACACCTTTACCAATTTGGCCATCGCCGAAGGTCAAGTGCATGGCATCAGTCCTGAACAGGTACATTTTCACGAAGTGGGGGCGGTGGATGCGATCGTGGATATTGTGGGCACATGGGCAGGGTTAGAGTATTTGGGCATTCAGGAAATTTACTGCTCTCCTCTGCCAACGGGCGGCGGCTCGATCGAGTGCGACCACGGGGTGATGCCTGTCCCTGCCCCAGCGGTCTTGGCTTTGTATGCCATGGGTAAAGTGCCCCTATTCAGCAATGGCATCCAGAAAGAGCTGGTGACCCCCACGGGGGCGGTCTTGGCTATTACCACAGCCCAAAAATTTGGCGGTAGTCCGTCTATGACCCTAGAAACCATCGGCGTGGGGGCAGGCAGTCGAGATTTACCAATTCCCAACATTCTCAGGCTGTGGATCGGCTCTTCTGTAGATTTAGATCATAACTATCAACAGGAAACGGTCGCAGTGCTAGAAACCCAAGTGGATGAGAGTACCCCCCAAACCATCGCTTTTGTGATGGATTTACTCTTGCAGGCAGGGGCATTAGATGTATTTACCCAACCAGTGGTAATGAAAAAATCCCGCCTAGGGGTGCTAATTACTGTGATCTGTCCCCCAGAACTGGCAGAATCCTGTCAAACGATCCTGTTCCGAGAAACTACTACCCTGGGCATTCGCCACCGCCACCAGTCTCGATCGAGACTGTCTCGAGAAATTCGCCAAGTAACCACCAAGTATGGTCAGGCACGGGTTAAAATTGCCCCAGTATCGGATGGATACAAAATTCAACCTGAGTATGATGACTGTGTACAACTCGCCCAACTACACGGAGTTTCCTTTGAGGAAATATGGACAGCCGTCAAACTAGCAGGACAAACCTGACTTGGCAGTGGTTTCGCATCGCCCTACAGATCAAAGAGTCTGTAGCCATTGCCATCTTGCCCAGGGTGCTATTATTCATCATCCTCAGTTTGGTGGTCAGTTATGGTCATGCCATTGGCTATTGGATCAAACCCGAAGTGCTGGGTAATCTGGTGGGGAATGTGGCTTGTAACTTGGTTTTGGGTCTATTGCTGGTATTTCGTACCAATACCGCCTATGATCGTTACTGGGAAGGGCGCAGGGCATGGGGTACTTTTACCATTTCCATTCGCAATCTGGCACGGGAAATCAAAGTAGGTATAAAAGAACTCAATCCCGCTGATAAATTGCAAAAGGAGGGGATTTTCCATCTGTTGATTGCCTTTGTACTGGTAACCAAACAGCATCTCAGGGATGAAAATGACCCCAGGGAAATTGAACCCTATGTAACCAAAAATGAAGCCCTGCAGTTAAATAATTCCCCCCATCGTCCCCTGCTCATCATCACTTGGCTGTCCAATTATCTACATCATCAATTCCAAAACGATCGATTTATTGACCCTGTGCATTTACTGATGATGACTAATTTATTGAATGATTTAGTATCTGCCCTCACTTCCTGTGAACGCATCCGCAATACTTCTGTTCCCCCCGCCTACATTATCTATCTCAAAAGATTGTTACTGATTTACTGCGCCGCCCTACCCTTCTTTTTGGTATCCAACATGGGGTGGTGGACCCCAGTGGTGGTGGGGATCATTACCTTTGTGCTGTTTGGCGTAGAAGAGATCGGTACGGAAATCGAAGACCCCTTTGGACATGACCCCAACGACCTGCCGATCGAGTTAATTTGTCGGACAGTGCGCCATAATGTGACAGAAATTAAAGACCTAGACAACGATTACCACAAACTCTTTGGTGCCGCCAAATACTCCCCCGACCATGACTAAATCCGCTCTCATTACTGGCATCACTGGACAAGATGGCTCCTACCTCTCAGAATTACTGTTGAGCAAAGGCTACATAGTGCACGGCATCATTCGTCGATCGTCCAGCATCAATACCAGCCGCATTGACCACCTCTATCAAGACCCCCACCTGCCCAACACCAGACTATTTCTGCACTATGGCGACCTCACCGATGGCAGTACCCTGAGAAGAATTTTAGAAATTAGCCAACCCGACGAAGTGTACAATCTGGGTGCCCAGTCCCATGTGCGGGTCAGCTTTGATGAACCCCAATATACGGTAGATACGGTAGCATTGGGGACATTGCGCCTATTGGAGGCAATACGGGAATATCAACAGCGCACAGGCAAGATCATTCGCTTTTATCAGGCTGGGTCATCGGAGATGTTTGGGCTGGTGCAGGAAGTACCCCAATCGGAAAAAACCCCTTTTTATCCCCGCAGTCCCTACGCCTGTGCCAAGGTCTATGCCCACTGGCAAACCATTAACTATCGGGAGGCATATAACCTATTTGCTTGCAATGGCATTCTGTTTAACCACGAATCGGAGCGGCGCGGCGAAACCTTTGTCACCCGCAAAATCACTAGGGCGATCGCCAATATCATTCACAACCAACAAGACAAACTCTATCTGGGGAATCTGGATGCCAGGCGGGACTGGGGCTACGCCAAGGACTATGTGGAAGCCATGTGGCTGATGCTACAGCAGGACGAACCCGACGACTATGTGATTGCCACGGGCGAAACCCACTCAGTGCGAGAATTTTTGACCTTGGCTTTTGCCTATGTCAACCTGAAGTGGGAAGACTATGTGGAAATTGATCCCCGCTATTTTCGCCCCACGGAAGTGGAATTACTGATCGGGGACAGCACCAAAGCCCGTCAAAAACTGGGGTGGCAGCCCAAGGTCACTTTCCCAGAATTGGTGAAAATTATGGTGGATGCGGATTTGAAAAATTGTTAGCCCCCCTATCTTGATCCCAACGGTAGAGTGTCCCCATAGGAATCCGTGCTACCTTAAGATACTAAGTTAAGATTAGTTAAGAAATTATTTTTTCCTGCCCGCTATGAAAAATCCTTGGAGAAATCTATTATTGTGGTTGATTCCCGTCTCGGTGATCGCCTTCTTTTTGTGGCAAGCCCTGTTTGCCCGTCCCCTGCAATCCCAGCTCAGCGTTAATGCCGCCAATACTAGGATGTCCTACGGTAAATTTTTGGAGTACCTAGACCAGCATAGGGTGCGTAAGGTGGACATATATGAAGGTGGGCGCACCGCCATCATCGTGGCCAGCGATCCCCAGTTGGAAGGCAGAGAACAGCGGGCAAGGGTCGATTTACCCCTCTATGCCCCAGAACTGGTGGGCAAGCTGAAGGAGAGCGGGGTGGACTTGGCTGTTTATCCCCCCAGCACTAATAATGTGGAAATTTGGGGTTTTCTCAGCAATTTAATTTTCCCTGTGGCTTTGGTGGCAGGGCTGGCTTTTCTGTTCCGTCGATCGAACCAGATGGGTGGCCCTGGTCAGGCGATGGATTTTGGCAAATCTAAAGCCCGATTTTCCATGGATGCCCAAACGGGGGTGAAGTTTGATGATGTGGCAGGGATTGAGGAGGCAAAGGAAGAACTGCAAGAGGTGGTCACCTTCCTGAAAAAGCCCGAAAGATTTACGGCGGTGGGGGCAAAAATCCCTAAAGGTGTGTTGTTAGTGGGTCCCCCCGGCACAGGTAAAACCCTATTGGCAAAAGCGATCGCCGGGGAAGCGGGCGTGCCCTTCTTTTCGGTCTCTGGGTCAGAGTTTGTGGAAATGTTTGTGGGGGTAGGTGCTTCCCGTGTGCGGGATTTGTTTAAGAAAGCCAAGGAGAATGCGCCCTGTATTATTTTTATCGATGAAATTGATGCGGTGGGTCGCCAGCGGGGGGCAGGCATAGGCGGGGGCAATGATGAACGGGAACAGACCCTCAACCAAATTTTGACCGAGATGGATGGCTTTGAGGGCAACTCTGGGGTGATTGTGATCGCCGCCACTAACCGCCCCGATGTACTGGATTCTGCGCTTTTGCGCCCCGGGCGCTTCGATCGACAAATTACGGTAGATGCCCCTGACATCAAGGGTCGTTTACAGGTACTCAAGGTTCATGCCAAAGGCAAAAAAATTGCCCCTGAAGTTTCCTTGGAGACGATCGCCCGTCGCACCCCCGGTTTTTCTGGGGCAGATTTAGCCAACCTGATGAATGAAGCGGCAATTCTCACCGCCCGCCGTCGCAAGGAAGCCATGACCATGCAAGAGATCGATGATGCTACTGATCGAGTAATTGCGGGTTTAGAGGGCAAAGCTCTGGTGGATAGCAAGACCAAGCGGTTAATTGCCTACCATGAAGTGGGGCACGCCCTAGTGGGGACTTTACTCAAAGACCATGACCCCGTGCAAAAAGTCACCTTGATTCCCCGTGGGCAGGCGGCAGGGTTGACATGGTTTGCCCCCAGCGAGGAGCAGATGTTGATTTCCCGGTCGCAAATTTTGGCAAGGATTATGGCGGCATTGGGGGGCAGGGCCGCAGAAGAAGCCGTATTTGGCCATAGTGAAATTACCACTGGGGCGGGCAATGACCTGCAACAGGTGACTACCATGGCACGGCAAATGGTCACTAGATTTGGTATGTCCAGTATTGGTCCCCTGTCTCTGGAAAGCCGCAATGGGGAAGTATTTTTGGGTAGGGACCTAGTGAATCGATCGGAATACTCGGAAGATGTGTCCGCCAAGGTGGATCAACAGGTGCGGCAAATTGTGCGGGACTGCTACGCCCAGACCCTGCAAATGATCCAAGAAAATCGCACAGCCATCGATCGATTGGTGGACATTCTCATAGACCGAGAAACGATCGATGGGGATGAATTTCGGCGCATTCTCAGCGAATACACTCCTATCCCCGACAAAGAACGGTTTGCCCCGCAAATTTAATCACTTTATTTAATTAAGCGCAAAATCAGGATCATGACAGCTGTAGTGGCACAATCCCCAATCAGGGAGGAACAAATTTTGCCCCACCCTGCTTGGCACAAGCTGACCGATATAAATTGGCACAGTACCCCCAAGGACTTGGACAAGGGATTACCTGCCGACTTGCTGTCTCCCCTGTGGCAAATGTTAATTTTGGGCAATGGCTCCCCCACTCGCCTGTTGCAGTTACTCACGGGGGGGGCGATCGGGGTAGGGGTAATTGATACCCAAGTGATTGGGGACAGTTTGGACCATGCCCCCGCCGAAATTAAATCCATTGCTACCCCTAGGGTACGCAGGCAAATCTGGTTAAAATCCGCCCAAACCGATGTGATTTTTGCCTATGCCGTATCTTGGTGGCACAAGCAGGATTTAGAAACCTTTTTACCCGACCCCAATTTACCGATCGGCACCAATTTAAGTAAGCAAAAACTGGAGGTCTATCGGGACTTGCGGGGGGTGTATCGGGGCAAATGCCCAACCCTAGACGGCATTTTTGGCGTAAATTCCCCCAATCCAACCTACTGGGGCAGGCATTATCTCCTGTGGCATCAGGGTAAACCCCTCAACCTGATCTATGAAATTTTTCATCCCTGCCTACGAGACTACCTAGGAGCCGAATCCCTCTAACTCTCTAGGTAAACTCCTTTCCCACTATTAAATTGTAAATTGGCGGTTTTTTCCTCACCCCCAACCCCTCTGCCAAAGGGCGAGGACAGCCAGAGCAGTCAAAACTTGTCCTCATCAAATAGGCGACTGGGATAAAAACTACGGCGGTGCTGATCAGAATAACCAAATTCCCTAATGGCTTGGCGGTGTTTAGCTGTGCCATAGCCCTTATTTTGGGCTAAATCATAGACAGGATAAATTGCCGCTAATTGCACCATCTGCTGATCGCGCCAGACCTTAGCCACAATACTGGCACAACTAATGGCAGGATGAACCTGATCCCCCTTCACGATCGTAGTCTGGGGAATAGGAGGAATGATTTGCCACTGGATAGGTTGATTGCCGTCAATGTAACAATGGTCTGGGGGCGGTGATAATTGGGCGATAGCCCGCTCCATCGCTAACCCTGAAGCCCGCAAGATATTCAAACTATCAATTTCTGCCACTGTCGCCACCCCAATCTGACAATCCAAGGCGATCGAGCGAATGCGGTGGGCTAACATTTCACGGCGCTTGGCAGACAAACACTTACTGTCCTTGACACCCAAACTTTGGAGATAACTGGCTCGATCGGCATCTAGGAGCACGGCACAGGCGGCGACCACCCCAAAAAGGGCCCCCCTGCCCACTTCATCTACACCTGCAAAAATCATGCTATAATTTTAAGCCTATCAGCGGTCATGGCGGAATTGGTATACGCGCTACTTTGAGGTGGTAGTGGGCAACCGTGGGAGTTCGAGTCTCCCTGACCGCATTGGCAGAATATGTTAAATTGATTTTGGAATACCAGTAACCCTAAATTTCCTGTTCTGCATCAGAGGTAGTAGTCATGCGAATTTTACACACCATGCTCAGGGTGACTAACCTAGAAAATTCCCTCAAGTTTTATTGCGACATACTGGGAATGCAATTACTACGGCGCAAAGATTATCCCAGTGGCAAATTTACTTTGGCATTTGTGGGCTATGGGGACGAAGATAGCTCGGCGGTAATCGAACTCACCCACAACTGGGAAACGGATAGTTACGAACTGGGTAACGCCTTTGGACACATTGCCCTAGGTATGCCAGATATTTACACCGCCTGCAAAGAAATTAGCGATCGAGGGGGCAAGGTAGTGCGCCAACCAGGTCCTATGAAACACGGCACTACCGAAATCGCCTTTGTGGAAGACCCTGACGGCTATAAAATTGAACTGATCCAGACTGCCAGTGTTTCCGAAAAGGTGGAGAAAGTGTAACTTTAGCTTTATTTCCTGACCATCCCCCAGTCCTTGAGCTATAACTATTACTAACCTAAAACAGCCCCACCCATGAGCATTAAAACTACTTTGTCGATCGGTTTAATTGGATTAGTTGGTGGTTTGTCCTTGACCGTGAGTTCGGCAAACGCCCAAAGCCTGACCCCCTACATCCTCAATCCGATTTTGCAAAATCAGGAGGAGCAAGCCATTAACCTAGCGCGGGAAGCGGCTCAATTAGCCCAGTTTGGGCGTTATGAATTGGCTTTGTCCAGAGCCTTGTTAGCGGTACAGTTAGCTCCCAAGTCCTACCAAACTCAAGGTATGTTGGGCAACATTTACCTGAGCAAAGAAAAATATGACGAGGCAATTTCTGCCCTGAAATTGGCCAATAGCTTGCGCCCCAATGAACCCGCCATTTTATTTACCCTTGGCTCAGCTTACCTGCGTAAAGGTTTGCACAGCGACGCAATTCGCACCTTGGAACAGGGACTGGCGATCGCCCCTAATTCCACTTCTGCCCTGTTTGATCTGGGCAATGCCTTCTTTTTGACTAAGCGCTACAGTGAAGCGATCGCTAAATATAATCGGGTCTTGGAATTGGACAAGAAGTTTTGGGCGGCGACCAATAACATTGGGCTGGTGGAGTACGAGCAAGGCAACAAGGAGCGGGCAATTAAGCTGTGGGAAGAATCCCTTGTCCAGGCGGGACAGATTGAATTTGCGGCGGCAGAACCCACCTTGGCACTGGCGGTGGCGCACTACAGTTTGGGCAATAAAGAAAAGGGGCTGAAATTAGCGGAAGAAGCCATGAAGATCGATCCCCGCTACGGCAAAATCCCCCACCTGATCGAAAATCTGTGGGGTGAAAAGCTGATTGCTGACACCCGTCCCATCCTAGAACAGCCCCGCATTAAACGACTGATCGAGGAAGGGGAGAAGTTACAGCCTGTGAGGCGCAGAGGCTAGGACTTTGGTACTATGCGGGGATTGCCCCGATCATCCACCTCTACCCTAAAGCCGATTTTATCCAGTTCCTGAAGCACCACTTTGAGGGTTTTTTCGTCCTTGGCGTTGGATAATACACTACCCCAAGCGGACAACTGGGCGCTGGTCAGGTCTTGCCCCCCTTCTAGCCACTTGGCGCTTTGACGGGAGACCACTTCTGCAAGGCGCATGGGAGGGTTGGTATTGGGCACAAATTGCAATTCAGGGAAATCAATCACATCCTGCTCGGTAAAGGAAGCTATAGCCACAGCCTCTGCCGCCTTGAGGTAGGATTGGCGCGCCTCTTCCGCAGACCCTAAAAATAATAATTGATCGGTAGCTTTGCCCCTCCACAGCCGATAGGCATAGGGCTGGAGGCGGGGATCAACTACTTGGGTGCCGATCGAGAATAGTTCTACCGATTTACTGGCCTTGCCTGCAAAAATGGTTACGGATGCAGACATATAAGCATACGCCTGAATAAAGCGTGGGTCCCGTCTGATGATCACCTCAAAAAAACCAGGGCTAAGTCCGTAACCTGTACCATGCTGATCCCGTGCCACATCGTCGCCAAAGTATTGCAAAAATTGTAAAAAAGTGTGACTGGCAATCAGGTTATTAAATCCTAGACCGCTGGGGGGTAATTGTTTTAACAGGCTAAGGCGGACAGCTGTATTTTCCGTATCCCGCCGATCGCCCTCTGGGGTTTGTCCGCTAATGCGTCGATCGAGTTGGGGATATTGTAGTGCCAATGCCATGACCCCCGTCAGCACTACCGCGCCTAAGTTGAATAGTAAATTCTTGCCTGCCATGGGATAACTGGGATAACTGTAAATTATATTGTATTGTCCCCTATTCAGGAATTGCTGTAATAGTTAAAAGCAGAATTACTCCTTTTCCCTCACCCCCAAAGGGCGAGGGGAGTTAATACAGTAGTTTTAGCTTAGTTTTAGCTTGCGCCCCATTCAGGTTTTTATTTCAGTAAAGGCGGTCTCAAAGTCCCCTTTGGTAATGGTTAACCCCTCTAATTGTTGATGTCTGCGGATGGCAGCGATCGCCGCCCGATTGCTAAAAAAGGCCAGGTCAGCTCCATTCCACCCCTCCGTTTGCTCTGCCCAATGGTGCAAATCCACATCCTCAGCCAAAGGACGATCGCGGTTGTGGATCAACAAAATCTGATAGCGACTGTCTCGATCGGGCAAATCCACGCAAATATGTAACTCCAAACGCCCCGATCGGAGCAGGGCGGGGTCGATCATTTCCCGTCGGTTGGTAGCGCCGATTACTAATACCCCTTGACTAGAGCGCATGCCATCCAGTTCAGTTAACAGTTGACCAATTAGTCGATCGGTAATACCCCCATCTTGGACATGGGTTCCCCGCGCTGGACACAGGGTATCAATTTCATCAATAAACAGCACACAGGGGGCGGCTTGCCGTGCCTGCTGAAACACTTGTTTGATGGTCTGTTCCGATGCCCCTACCCACTTACTCACCACTTCAGCCCCACTCAGGTTAATAAAATTAGCTCTGGCTGAGGTGGCAACCGCCTTTGCCAGTAAGGTTTTGCCTGTGCCCGGAGAACCATACAATAAAATTCCTTTGGGCGCTTGGGCGCGGGTGTGGGCATAGAGTTCCGCTTGGGTAAATGCCCCACATACCGCCTCCTGCAATAGTTGTTTGGTGTGGGTCAGCCCGCCAATGTGTTCCCATGCCACCGCAGGCGTTTCCAAAGACCACGATCGCAGTACGGATGGTTTTACTTTTTGCAGGGCTTGGCGAAAATCCTCAAGGCTAATTTCTAGGTGTTCGGGCACTTGATTTAGGTCAGGCACTTGCCGTTTGAGGGACAGGCGGGCGGCTTCTTGACAAATACCTTTGAGGTCAGCCCCCACACAACCAGCGGTCAGTTCGGCAATTTCATCTAGGTCAATGTCAGGGGACAGGGGCATAGAGCGAGTGTGAATGGCTAAAATTTCCCGCCTTGCCCGGCGATCGGGGATGGGAAACATAATTTCTGTATCCAGGCGACCGGGGCGGCGCAGGGCAGGATCGAGGCTATCGGGGCGATTGGTAGCCGCCAATAAAATTACGGGGGCTGATTTGTCCTTGTGCCAACCATCCAAGAGGGTCAAAAGCTGTGCCACCATCCGCTTTTCTACTTCCCCTTCTACTCGACTACGATCGGGGGCAATGGCATCAATTTCATCAATAAAAATAATCGCTGGGGCTTGTTGTTGGGCTGTGGCAAATACCTGTCTGAGGCGCGCTTCCGATTCCCCATAGTATTTCCCCACCAATTCAGGGGCATTTACCTGCACCAGATTGACCCCTAGGTTTTGGGCTAACGATCGTACCACTAAGGTTTTGCCTGTACCGGGGGCACCGACCAACAGTACACCGCTGGGGGGCTGTAAGCCCAACTTTTGCATAATGTCGGGGCGCTTAAGGGGCACTTCCACCAAGTCGCGCAGTTGTGCCAATACTTCATCCAGACCCCCCACCAACTCCTCTACTGCTGGGGTGGGTGGGTTGTTGTTGTTATCCACTGGGCTAGAGCTATCACGGGGTGGGCGAGGAATACTACCCCGTTTGGGAATGTTCGATCGTAGTCCAGATACCCTCACCTCCCTGTGGACTTGCAGGTCAGGATTTTGCTCTACCTGCTGTTGTAATTCTTCCGCTAAAGTCAACAACTGGGGCAAATCCCAAAAACTACTTACTTTGTCGACTAGCGATCGCCAGTTTGGATCATCGGATGGGGGCATAGGAACGGGTTAATAATTCTGACATAAACCAGTATAGGCTTCATTGTGAGTTAGTCATTTCCTCACCCGTTGAAGCGCAATCGGGACACAAGCCAAAAAATTCCAGAGTGTGATAAAAAATCTTGAAACCACTGGTTTGGTCAATTTGGGGCGTGAGATTTTGTAAAGGACAACCCTTGATCGGCAGAGACTTACCGCAGTTTAGGCAATTGAGATGGTGTCGATCGCTGGGGATAATACTATAGACAGTTTCCCCCGATGGCATGGTCAAAGCCCGCACTAAACCCGCCAATTTCAAGGTATCCAGCGCCCGATACACCGTAGCCAGACCGATCGAGCCTTGGGCACGCAGAGCATTGTAAATATCTTGGGCGGATAAATTTTGGGTAGAACTTTGTAAAAAGTTGAATACCTTAGCTTGGTTACGAGTAAGTTTGCCAACGGTAGTCATAAAGTTAGCGCCGAAACAGTTATATTATGTAAAAGGAACATTAAACTTAAATTAAGATCACATTTTTATTTTCACATAAGGAAAAGTAATCTATGGCAGGAACAACAGGAGAGCGCCCCTTTGCGGACATTGTCACCAGTGTCCGTTATTGGTTGATTCACAGTTTAACTATCCCCGCTCTATTTTTGGCGGGTTGGTTGTTTGTCAGCACTGGGCTTGCCTACGATGTATTTGGCACGCCCCGCCCCAATGAGTACTACACTGAATCCCGTCAAGAAGCCCCAGTAATTCGTGACCGTTACGAAGCGGGCACAGAAATTCAACAGTTCAACCAAGTCAATCCCGAACCATCACAACCATCACAACAATAGGAGATTTATCATGGCTCAAAATCCTAATCAACCCGTGCAGTATCCCGTATTTACCGTGCGTTGGCTGGCTGTTCATGCCTTGGGCGTGCCTACGGTCTTTTTTATCGGGGCGATCGCCGCAATGCAGTTTATTAGTCGCTAAGGTATAACAGGAGGACATCATGGCACCTAAAAATCCCAATACCCAACCCGTAGAATTAAACCGTACTTCGTTGTACTTGGGCTTACTGCTGGTTTTCGTAACCGTGTTGCTATTTTCTAGCTATTTCTTGAATTAACTTTTCCACTTTGTATCTATTTCATGGAGTAAATAAACTATGTTTCAGAATGGACGCATTCCCCTGTGGCTGGTGGGTACAGTAGCTGGCATTGGTGTACTGTCTGTGGTGGGTCTGTTTTTCTACGGTGCCTATGTAGGGGTTGGTTCTGCCCAGTAGGTACAAACCTTTGCCTCCTCTGCTAACTGGTGGAGAGCTTCTTCTACCACAGGGGCATGGGGGGCAGATCAATTTGAGCGATTGTCCATGAAGTTTGGTGTAATTGTTTTCCCCGGTTCCAACTGCGATCGAGATGTAGCCTATGTCACGGGCTATATTTTGCATCAGCCTACCCGCCTCATTTGGTACACGGAAACCGATTTGGCAGATATTGATGTGGTAGTGATTCCGGGGGGGTTTAGCTATGGGGATTATTTGCGCTGTGGGGCACTTGCCCGGTTTGCGCCGATTATGACTGCGGTGATGCGCCATGCTGAGGCAGGGAAGTTAGTCTTGGGCATTTGCAATGGATTTCAGATTTTGACAGAGGCGGGACTATTGCCGGGGGCGCTAATCCGTAATCGCAATTTGCATTTTATTTGCGATCGAGTAGCCCTAGTGCCTGAGCGCATTGATTTACCGTGGACAAAAAATTATGCCCCCCACCAGACGGTAACTATGCCGATCGCCCACGGGGAAGGTTGTTATTACGCTGATGCTGACACTTTGGCAGACCTACAAGCCAATCGCCAAATTGTCTGGCGCTACCAACATAATCCCAACGGCTCTGCCTTGGATATTGCGGGCATTTGTAATCCACAGGGCAATGTGCTGGGAATGATGCCCCACCCTGAACGGGCGGTTGATCCTGATTTGGGGGCGACGGATGGTTATGGTTTATTTGCGGGTTTGTGGCAGGGCTAGTCTAGTTTGGACAGTGTGTACCATCTGCTCGATCGTGCATTTGCCGTCTAAAACTAGGGTGTCGGCAGTGATGGACTGCTGTAGCGCTTGGGCATAGTGGGGCAAATCTGGGGTGATGCCCCGTGCGGAATCATGTTTGCGTCCGATCCGCTCCCTGCGCAGGGCTAGGGGGGTATTTACCACTACGGCTAGGCAATGGTCACACCTAAAACCCAAAGCCAGAGTGCCTTCCATGATTAACAGATAGCCATCCCGCTGTGCCTTGTCCGCTTGGGCTTGCAGATAGGGATAGATAAATTGTTGTTTAGCCGAAAAGTTGTCATCGGTGGTTACCCCCCGCAGGATGGGCAGAAATTGCCCCAAGGTCACTTTGAGGATGTCCGTATGCAATACAAAAGGATGGCGCTGGAGAAGATGATAGGCAAGGGCTAATGCCAAGCTGGTTTTGCCCGCCCCCGGTAGTCCCGTAATTACGATCGTGCTAATCATGCCGCGCCTAGTCTTAAATTGGCAGTTTTTCCTCACCCCCAAAGGCGAGTTAATAGCCCATCGATCGCCGATAGTGCATAGTGCCATTATTTTCCACTAACCCTTGAATTTCCATAAATACTAAATTGGCGGACAGCTCTGCTAGGGGCATAGCTAATTTTTCCGCCAGCAGGTCAAGGGGCACATACTCTCCATCGGGTATTTGCTCATAAATGCGTTGGTGCACAGGATCGGCAATGATGGGCGGGGTATTTCCCTGCTGGTTTGGCGAAGTGGGGGCATCCATCGATCGAGCCACAGACAAGAGATACATCTGCTCATGTTTTTTGCGGTCTAGGCTGGGCATATCTGACAAGGCTGATACCAACTCCTTCACCCCTAAAATTACCCCCGCGCCCTTGGCTATCAACTCCAAACAGCCCCGGGCTTGTTTTACATCAATATCATTGGGTAGGGCATACACATCTCTACCATAGTCAATGGCTTGGTGGGCAGTGATGAGAGCGCCCGATTTTTCAGGAGCCTCAATTACCAAAGTGGCGCGACACAGTCCCGCAATAATGCGATTGCGTCTGGGGAAGAAAGATTTATCTACCTGAGTACCGTGAGCATATTCCGTTAAAATTAAGCCTTTTTCGCCGATTTGCCGATGCAGTTCCCGATGGGTGGGGGGATAGACCTGCTCCAAACCTGTGGCCATTACGGCGATCGCCTGTCCCTGTCCCTGTAAACAGCCCTGGTGGGCATAGCCATCGATGCCTTCAGCCAGCCCTGACACTACCACAAATCCTTCCTCGGCAAGGGCTTTGCCTAGTTTGATCGCCCAAGATTTACCATAGACGCTGGGCTGACGAGTACCCACGATCGCCACCGTCTTACTTTCGCGCCACTGGGTCATACTCCCCTGCCAATAGAGAATGGGCGGTGGGTCGGCAATTTCCCACAACAGTTGAGGATACTGGGGGTCAGCGGGGGTCCACAGGCGGGGATTGGTTTGTAAATGGCGCTGATATGCCTCGATCGGGTCTAAATTGCGCTTGTGGGCTTGCCATGCACTAATTGCCTGATTGCCAATGCCGAGAATAGCGCCTAATTCCGATTCCCGCGATCGCCACGCCGTCTCCATAGAGCCAAAGTGTTGATAGATGCGTTTTAGCAGTACCGACCCCAGCCCCTTTACGCCACTCCATGCCAACCAATATGCCTGTTCCATGAATTGTGCAGTTTAGTTTGATGGTACGCCCCGTGCTTAGGGGAGACACTAATTATTATTTTTTATTATGTCTATGTCTCTGCCCGCCAAACTGTTCTAAATCCCCGCCCCTTCGTTAAATCCTTGACCATCAAAATCAAACTCCTCCACGATCGATTCATTGTAGGTAAACTGTTTGGGGCGTACCTTGTCCAGAGTCTCGGTGTCCAGCAGTTGGGCAGTAATAGTGTAGCAGTTGGTCAATTTATATTGTTTCAACTCGTGTTCCAGCAGTTCTATCCTTTGCAGTAAAGATTTCAACAGTTCCCCTTCTGGATCGGGGACGCGATTGTGTTCTAGGGGCGCTTGTTGGTCTTGGCGGTGGACGACCCGCCCCGGTACCCCAACTACCGTGCAATCTGGGGGCACATTTTTGACTACCACCGAACCTGCGCCGATGCGCACATTACTGCCAATCTGGATATTGCCCAAAATTTTGGCTCCCGCCCCCACCACCACATTATTACCAAGGGTGGGATGGCGTTTGCCTGTCTCCTTCCCCGTACCCCCAAGGGTCACCCCCTGATAGATCAGCACATATTCCCCAATGATAGCAGTTTCGCCAATCACTACCCCCATGCCGTGATCGATAAATGCCCCCTTCCCGATCTGCGCGCCAGGGTGAATCTCAATCCCCGTGAAAAACCGGGCGATTTGGGAAATGAGCCTAGGGAAGAAGGGTAAACCTAGCCTGTACAGCCAGTGGGCAAAGCGGTGCAAAAAAATGGCATGTAGCCCTGGGTAGCAAAATAGCACCTCTAACCAGTTGCGGGCGGCGGGGTCTCGTTCAAAGATAATCTGAAAATCGGCGACAAGGGTACTAAAAATGTTAGACACTGTAGTTAAAAATAAGGTTTAGTTGGGTAAGAGCCACTTTTGGGCATTTAATCTTTGCACTACGCCAAATACCAGTAGGTCAAGGGTAGATTTGCGTTCATCCACCAGGAATGGCTCGATCGTGCTGGGGTTCATGCCCCAATCAGCGCAGGCAAAGGCTTTTTGTCCGTTGATGTCTTCCTTGGCAAAATAGACCACAAACGATCGTTTGCCCTCTGCCCATCTGCCCTGTACTTGTTTATCAGTAAAACTGAGGGATAAATCAGTTACGCCCTTGCGCTCGATCGCTTTGGTGAGGGCGGGCAAATAGTGATTAGTAATAAATTCATTAAATGGCAAATCCTCTGGGGCAGGAGCTTTCACCTTTTCGGATTTGGGCTTGGGGGTAGTGGTTTCTGACATGGTAAGCGCTGTATTGATTCCCGTTCCTCAGTCTAACAGAAAATTACCGCGCCCAAAACTCACCCCTAGGACAGGGATTCGGGCTAAAAATCCCCAAATTTTCAGTATCAAATGGAACATAAAAACCAGTAAACTATTTCTTGTGCCTCATACCCCCAAATAACTATGCTAGAACGCGTTCCTGATGTCACCTTTAAGACCCGTGTCCGTGATGAATCGATCGAGGGACCTAATCCCTTTCGTTGGCAAGACCTAACCAGTCAAGAAATTTTTGGCGGTAAGCGGGTAGTGCTATTTTCTCTGCCCGGGGCATTTACGCCCACCTGTTCCACTAGCCATCTGCCCCGCTACGAAGAACTTTACGATGAGATGAAGGGTTTGGGCATTGATCAAATTATCTGTGTATCAGTGAATGATGCCTTTGTGATGTACCAATGGGGTAAACAACAAGGGGTGAACAATGTCTTTCTTTTGCCCGACGGCAATGGTGAATTTACTCGCAAGATGGGAATGTTGGTGGACAAGAGTAACTTGGGTTTTGGTATGCGTTCTTGGCGCTACTCGGCGGTTATTGACGACATGAAGATTGAAAAAATGTTCATCGAGCCTGGTTTTGCGGATAACTGCCCCACCGATCCTTTCGAGGTGTCCGATGCAGATACCATGCTGGCTTACCTGAAGTCCACTGCCCGCTAAAATTGCTCTGTCCCTGTGGGGGTATAGATTACCTCTGTGGTAAATGTGCCATCCTTTGCTAGGCGCACGAGACGAAACCCCGGCGGTCGATCGACATCAATGGCATAGGTGGGGGTCTTGGGCAAAAATTGCATACAGGTAGAGGGGGTCACCACACAGGTTATGCCCTGATAAACTTGGATATTTTCTTGATGGGCGTGCCCGTTCATTACTAGGCGCACATGGCTAAACCGCTGACAAATTTGCCAAAATTCTTGCTTATTTGCCAGTCCCATACTATCTATCCATGCCGAATCCAGATCGAGGGCGGGATGGTGAAAGGCAATCAGGGTGGGCAGTCTGCAATCGGTCAAGGTTTGCTCTAACCAGTGCAGGGTGCTGGGGGAAAATGCTCCGCCAATCTGATCGGGCACAGTAGAATCCAAAAACAGGAATTGCCAATTATTTAATTCCAGTCTGGGGATGTAATGAATCAAATTATTGGTTAGGTGGGGCACTAATCGATCGATCAGGTCATGGTTACCCGCCGTGCTATAGGTGGGAATACCCAAAGCCGTAATCCTATGGCGGAGGCGATGGTAGGCGGAAATATCCCCATCATTAGCCAAATCTCCTGTCAAAATCAACATTTGCGGTAGTTCAGGTAAACTCTGAATTTGCTCTAGTACCCGATCTAACGACTGTTGGGTATTCATGCCCCGCAAGGTTTGGTGGGGTTCCGCCATCAAATGAATATCTGTGAGTTGGGCAATCAGCATGGGGTAAGTTAAAAACCTAAGTTAGGGGAATGGGAGACCATGCCACCTTTTGAGGGGCATATCAGCAATTTTATAGCAGTTGCCTACTCGATTACTCCCCTCGCTGGGGGTGAGGGAAAAACTGCCAATTTGAGGGCGGGCAAGGATTAGCCAAGTCCCTATCTGGGTAATTGCTGGGTAATACAGTGAAATGCGCCGCCCCCCAACAGAATATGCTGAGCTGGTAAACCCACCACTTGGCGATCGGGTAGGTAGGTGCGCACATGGCGGGCAATGGCGCTGACCGCTCGATCGTCATTGGCTACCCCATAGATCGGTACGATGACATGGGCATTGCTGATATAAAAATTCAAGTAACTGGCGGGCATAATTTCTCCCTGCGCATCCACCACTCGATCGGGGGAAGGAATGGTGACCACTTGGAGGGGTGTACCATCAGCCGTGCGCAAATGGGTTAATTGGTCATAAATCTGTTGTAGTACCGGAAAATTCACATCTCGATCGGTATCGGGAACCATACACATTACCGTATGGGGAGCAATAAACCTAGCGATCGTATCAATGTGTCCGTCCGTGTGGTCATTGCGTAACCCCTGCTCAATCCATAGAATGTGATGTACCCCCAGCGCCTCCTTTAGCGCCTCCTCGATCGCTGATGGGGATAAATGGGGATTGCGATTGGGATTTAACAGACACTGCCTTGTGGTCAGACAAATACCCTGTCCATTCACCTCCACCGCGCCTCCCTCCAACACAAACGGAAAAGACCTGTGGGGCACTTGCGCCAATTCCACCACCCGTTGCGCCACCCGATCGTCCCCCGCCAGTAGGTACTTACCGCCCCAACCATTCCAAGCAAAAGTCCGTCCCTCCAATGCCCCTGTAACACGATCGCACACAAAAATAGGACCTATGTCCCGCATCCAAATATCTCCATAGGGCACGATCGGCAAGTGAACTGCATACTCACAGCCTAGTTGTTCCTGTAGTAAGTGCTTACAGTAATCCTGCGTGTTGACATCTGGCACCAAAATAAATACCTGTTCCGATCGAGCAAGCACCGATACCAAAGCCATAAATTCGGCTTGAACCGCCTCCAGATGCTCCTGCCACAGCCCTCGATCGTAGGGAAAAGCTAACCAACAGGCTTGGTGGGGTTGCCATTCAGCAGGTTGATAAAACATGGTTACTTAAATAATTGGCAGAAAAATTAACCTTCAATTTATAGCAGTTTTCATCATCCAATCAATCAAGGAATAAAAATGCGTCCATTCCTTTAACTCCCCTCGCCCAATGGGAGAGGGGCTGGGGGTGAGGGGAAAACTGTCAATTTGAGATTGGCAAGGAGTAATTCGTTCTAAAATGTCCATCTACTGCTAGAACTCTCATGTGGATTATCCATACATTAGTCTAATAAATATCCAAACTAGCTTAAACCCTAAGAAAAAATTATTCACTAAGTCGGTGAACCGTGTATTCATGTAAGGTTTAAGATAAACTAGAACTATCTGATTAAATTCAGCTCAAGGGTGTGAGATGCAACTGCCAGAACCGCAAACCAAAACCTTTGCCAACTTGCTCTCAGCGATCGAACAAGGACAAATCAAAATTCCGCAATTTCAGCGAGACTTTGTATGGACAATGCAGAGGTCGGCTGGTCTCATAGATAGTGTAATCAAAGGCTACCCGATCGGCACTTTCATTTTTTGGCGCACCAGAGAGCAACTGCGTTCCGTGAGAAACATTGGCAATCAATCTCTTCCAGAGCCACAGACAGGGGAATTTGTAGATTATGTATTGGATGGACAACAAAGACTGACCAGCCTGTTTGCCAGTCTCAGGGGCATTAAGATAGTGAGAGAAGATGGCAAAGAAGATAATTTTTCCCAGATATTCATTGATTTAGAAGCAGAAGAATCTGATCAAATCGTAATCACCGATACCAATGGCAAAAATCCAGAGCACCTAATCAGCGTAATTGAACTGCTAACAGGGGATTTCCTGAAATTAGCCTCCTATCCTCCACAGTATCATGAGAAGTTAAGAACCTACAAGAATAGAATTGAAAGTTATCAGTATTCCATCATTCAAGTTAAAGATGCACCGATCGAGATAGCCACAGAGATTTTTACCCGCATCAATGTCGGTGGCAAACCCTTATCTCTATTTGAGATCATGGTAGCTAAGACCTTTGACCATGATACGCAGTTTGACCTATCAGAAAAATTCCAAGAGCTGATAGAAAACCTCAAACCGCTGAATTATGAGACCATTTCTGATGCTACTGTCCTGCAAACCGTTGCCACTATTCTCTGCAAAGAGTGCAAAAGGCAGGTAATTCTGCGCCTTGATAAGAACGATTTTATCAACAGTTGGAACAGAGCAAAAACTGCCATAGAGGGAGCGGTGGAGTATTTCAGGAACTGCTATAGGATTCCCGTTTCTCAGTTACTGCCTTACAATTCCTTAATTGTACCTTTTGCCTATTTCTTTTTCCATCACCCTGATAAACCCACTGGAGATAAACAGAAATTTTTGGAAGACTTTTTCTGGAGATGTGCCCTGTCTGGGCGTTATTCCTCCTCAGTGGAAAGCAAATTAGCGCAGGATGTGAAGCGCATAGATCAGATTCTGGCGGGGGAATTACCTAGCTATGATTGGGCAGTTGATACTTCCGATGAATTTATTAAGAACAATGGCTGGTTTAGTGCATCCCGAAGCTACATCAAGGCGATTTTGTGCATCTATGCCTATCTGCAACCCAAGTCCTTTAGTGATAATTCCATAGTGAATATCAGTAACTACTGGCTGAAACAAGCCAATAGTAAGAATTATCATCATTTCTTTCCTAAAGCATATCTTAGGAATAAGGGATGTGTAGAATTTCGGATTAACCATATTCTGAACATTACCATAGTTGATGATTTCCTCAACAAAAGGGAGATCAAGGCAAAAGCGCCCTCAAAGTATATGGCTGTCTTTAGAGATAGAAATCCCTATTTAGCAGATACGATGAAAACTCATTTAATAGAGGATTTAACAGTTTTTGGTATTTGGAATGATGACTATGACAAATTTTTTGATGCCAGAGCCAAGGCTGTGAGTAAAGAGCTAGGCAAAAGAATAATTAAACGGGATATTGATAAACAAGGGCAGTCAAATATAGTTGATGACTTTGAAGAAGGGATAACCACTGATGAGTGATATTTTCCTGAAGGATGGATAAATTGGGGAATTGTTGAGCCTTGAGTCTTGGTCACTCTAGTTTTTAGTTTTGAGAATCTAGGGCTGGGTCTGCCATGTTTAGACCTTTTGTCCATATCCTGAATCTTTAAGTCAGTCTTAACAATACCTAATTAAGCACCAGTAGTGGCTACAATAATTGCGAATCAAGCGTTACAGAGATATGTTGAATTTAGCACAATTTCCGTGGCTGACCTTTGTCATCCTATTTCCCATTGTGATGTCGCCCTTTGCCTTTGTCGTCCCCGATAAAGGTGATGGTCGTACGGTGCGGTGGTATGCCCTAATCGTGGGGCTGGTGGATTTTATTGTCTTGGTCTATGGCTTTTGTAGTCAATATGACCCCAGCCAAGCAGGATTGCAAATGGTCGAGAGCTACAGTTGGGTGAGTCAGCTAAACCTAAACTGGTCGGTGGGAGCTGATGGTATCTCCATGCCCTTGATCTTGCTGACGGCGTTTATCACTACTTTGGCGATTTTGGCATCTTGGCCCGTTTCCCTGAAACCACGGCTGTTTTACTTTCTGATGCTCGCCATGTACGGGGGACAAATCGGGGTATTTGCGGTACAGGATATGTTAGTGTTTTTCCTGTTCTGGGAATTGGAGTTGATCCCCGTCTATTTACTGCTGTCCATTTGGGGCGGATACAAGCGCCAGTATGCGGCCACTAAATTTATTCTCTACACAGCAGGTGGCTCTTTATTTATCCTGTTGGCGACCTTGGCTATGGCGTTTTACGGTAATACTACTACTTTTGACATGAGAGCCTTGGCGGACAAGGACTATAGCTTGACTTTTCAGTTGTGGATGTATGGGGCATTTTTAATTGCCTACGGGGTGAAATTGCCCATTTTTCCCCTCCACACTTGGTTGCCTGATGCCCACGGGGAGGCGACAGCGCCTGTGCATATGTTGCTGGCGGGGATTTTGTTGAAAATGGGGGGCTATGCCCTACTGCGGATGAATGTGGGTATGCTTCCTGAAGCCCATCGGGTATTTGCTCCTGCTCTGGTGATTTTGGGGGTGATCAATATCATCTATGCGGCTTTGACTTCTTTTGCCCAGCGCAGTCTGAAGCGTAAAATTGCTTACTCTTCTATTTCCCACATGGGGTTTGTGTTGATTGGCATTGCTTCGTTTACCGAGTTGGGTACAAGCGGGGCTATTCTGCAAATGATTTCCCATGGTCTGATTGGCGCTAGTTTATTTTTCTTGGTGGGGGCTACCTACGATCGGACCCATACTTTAATTTTGGATGAGATGGGTGGGGTGGGACAAAGGATGCCGAAAATTTTTGCCATGTTCACGGCTTGTTCTCTTGCCTCTTTGGCTTTGCCTGGGATGAGTGGGTTTGTGGCAGAGGTGATGGTGTTTGTGGGGTTTGCCACCAGTGATGCCTACAGCGATCTATTTCGGTTGGTGATGGTGCTGTTAGCCGCTGTGGGGGTGATTTTGACTCCTATCTATTTGCTGTCCATGCTCAGGGAAATTTTCTTTGGCGCTGAGAATAAGGAATTGATAGAGCATCAAGAGTTGGTGGATGCGGAACCAAGGGAGGTGTTTATTATCGCTTGTCTGTTGATTCCCATCGTGGGGATTGGACTATATCCCAAGTTGATGACTCAAGTTTATGATGCTACCAATTCGGCTTTGGTGAGTACGATTCGGGCGACGATCGGGCATTAGCCGCTGTTATGGCTCAGGGGTGGCTGATTCTAGGCTTTGTGGCGGGGGTATTGGTCACCAGTGTTTGGCATCGCTGTCGATCAAGTCCTAAACGGTCTGACCCCGCGCCTAGGTTTTTCCATGACCTCTTGGATCAAGCGCCTATCGGCTATATTCAAGTGGATGAAGAAAACCGCCTGATCTATTGCAATCCTTGCTCGGTGGAACTGCTGGGGGTGCAGGTGCCAGATTTTATTGGCAAGAGAAAGGAACCCCTATTGAAGTGGGTGCGCTCCTACGAATTAGACCAATTGATCGGTCAAGTGCGGGGTGGGTCAGCCCCAGTGGTTAAGGATTGGGTGTGGCAAGTGGTTCTGCCCGATCCCGACAATCCTGCGCCCCAACCCAGTCGTGCCTTGCGGGGTTATGGTTTGCATTTATCTCAGGGACAGGTGGGGATTTTTTTGCTAGACCGCCAAGAGGTGGTGCAGTTACAACAACAGGGCGACCTGTGGACAGCGGACATTGCCCATGAACTCAAAACCCCTCTGACGGCTATGCGCTTGGTGACGGAAACTTTACAAAATAAGGCGGATGGGCAACTGCGCCCCTGGCTCGATCGATTGTTGGGGGAGGTACTGCGCCTGAGTGAACTAGTGCAAGACCTCTTGGAACTCAGCCAAACCTATCACGGGCACAAGCCCTCTTTAAGGCTAGAAGAAATTAGGCTACTGGAGGTGGTACATGGGGCGTGGCAAATCCTAGAGCCTCTAGCCCAAAAACGCCAAGTGCGACTGGAGTGTGAAATTGGCCCTGACTGTATCTTAAGGGGCGATCGAGACCGATTGGTGCGCCTATTTCTCAACTTGTTGGATAACAGTATTAAACACAGTCCTGCTTTACAACAGATTTTAGTGACCGCCAGCCTAGGGGACGATCGAGTGGTGGTGGATGTGATTGACTGCGGTCAAGGTTTTCCCCCAGAGTGTGTGGGGCGTGTATTTGAGCGGTTTTATCGTGGTGCTCCCTCCCCCTGTCGGTTTACTTCTGAGCAGGGGGGCAGTGGTCTGGGTTTGGCCATCGCCCAGCAAATCGTGGAGTTACACCACGGGCAAATTCAAGCCATGAATAATCAGGACACGGGGGGGGCACAGGTGCGGGTGATTTTGCCCCTCAGTCCCCCTAATGTAAAAAATGCCGTTGTCCCGTAAATACCATACTCATGCCCAAGGCATTGGCGCAATCGATCGACTCCTGATCCCGTACACTGCCCCCCGGTTGCACGATCGCCGTAATGCCCGCTTGTCCTGCTAATTGCACAGTGTCGGCAAAGGGCAAAAAGCCATCACTGGCAAGGACTGCCCCTTGGGCTTGTGCCCCCGCTTGCTGAAGGGCGATGCGGGCAGAGCCGACCCGATTGGTTTGTCCTGCCCCAATTCCTAGGGTAGTGCCATTTTTACTGACCACGATCGCATTGGATTTCACATGACGGCAGATTTTCCATGCAAACAGCAGTTCCTTGAGGGTGAAGTCATCGGGTTGCTGTGCGGTGACCACCTGCCAGTTTGCTGTGGTAAGTTCACGGGAATCACTCTCCTGCACCAAGAACCCCCCTGCAATCATTTTGATGGTTTCTGGGGGACTGGTGGTCAGGTCGGGCAAAACTAACACCCGCAGGTTGGGCTTTTTGCCTAAAATTTCCTTGGCGGAGGGGGAACAAGCAGGAGCCACCACACATTCCAAAAATGTACCTACCAATAACTGTGCCACCGTATCCACGATCGGGGCGTTGAGCGCCACAATACCGCCAAAAGCTGAAGTGCTATCACTGTTAAACGCCAATTCATATGCCTCGGCAATGGTGGGCGCGGTAGCCACCCCACAGGGGTTATTGTGTTTGACAATGACCGCCGTCGGTAAATCGTGAGTAAATTCGGCAATGATCGATCGGGCTGATTCTAGGTCGAGAAGGTTGTTATAGCTGAGTTCCTTACCCTGCAAGATTTGGGCTGATCCCCACCCCTGCTCACTGACCTTGTACCAGGTGGCGGACTGGTGTGGATTTTCCCCGTAGCGCAGAGTCTGGACGGGCTTCCCCTGCAAACGATAGACCGTTTCCCCCGCCAAATAATCAGCAATCATTTGATCATAAACCTGCACCTGTCTAAACGCCGAGATGGCTAACTGGCGGCGCTGAGCCACATCCGTTTGTCCCTGTTGTGCCATAAATGGGGCATACTGGCTGGGATCACACAGAACAGTAACAAACTGAAAATTTTTGGCCGCCGACCGCAACAGGGTAGGTCCGCCAATATCAATTTGCTCGATGGCTTCCGCCAGAGGGACGCTGGGTTTACTGATGGTTTGGGCAAAGGGATAGAGATTGACCACCACCAGATCAATCAAGTTAATGTTATTTGCCAGCAGGTCTTCCCCGTCCTCGGTTTTATCCCGCCGTGCCAAAATGCCCCCATGCACCTTGGGATGCAAAGTTTTCACCCTACCGCCGAGGATTTCTGGCGACCCCGTGTAGTCCGACACCTTCACCACAGGAATGCCATGACTTTGTAATAATTGAGCTGTGCCGCCACTGCTAATAATCTGCCACTGTCCCTGTTGCTGTAAAAATTGGGCTAGTTCCACCAGTCCCGTTTTATCGGAAACACTCAATAATGCGTACTTTTTCATGGATTAGCGAAATTGTTCAAATTTACAAGGACCTTTTTGGCGATCGGGACAGGTGGTGGCTTCACTGGAGATGGGGGCATTTTTGCCAAAGTTGGCATCCCTGAAACTTGCCCCCGCCAAATTAGCATCCGTAAAATCAGCACTCTCTAGTTTTGCCCCCCGCAGGTTTGCCCCCGTGAGATTAGCGCCTCTAAAAGTGGCAAAAGACAAATCCGAATTACTCAAGTTGGCCTTAATCAAGCTGGCATTGTTGAGATTGACCCCCAATAAATTGAGGCGGGACATATTGAGTCCATCCAACCGTTCATTCACCGCCTGCCATACCACAAAAGCCTCTCGATCGAGCTTAGTTTCCTCTTTTGTACCTTTCTTGCCAATTTTAGTGCCGCGCAAATTGGTACCGCGAATGACCGCCTTACTGAGTTTTGCGCCAGTTAAGTCCGCTTCTGCCAAATTAGCAAGACTAAGGTCAGCCTTTTCCAGATTGGCACCCTTGAGATTGGTGCGGGATAGGTCAGCCCCCCGCAAATTACCGCCACTCAAGTCCATCCCACTCAAATCCTTCGTACTCGCATTTTTCCACCAGCCCATGCGCAAGCCAAACTGGGTCAGGGGTCGATCGAGAATTACTGCCCCGCCCCACAAAAGAGCCATAATTCCTACCCCTACGCCCGCCACCTGAGCGATTTGTAGCCAAGGCAAGGCAGGCAAAGTAAATTTGGGAGCGGGTGGCTGGTCAGACTCCTTGGCGGTAGCCCTTGCGTGTAGAGGGGGAGAAGGCTGTTCCACCAGTTGAGTGCCCTTCTGGGCAGACACAGCAGACAGGTTAGAGTCATCCAATAATTGCTGGAACTGTTTTACTTCTTGGTGCAGAACTTGCTTGGGTACGGGGGGCGGGGGAGCGATGGGCAAAGGCGGTGGTGCAATAGCCTTACTCTGGGCAGGTTTGGCAGAGGGTTTAGGCGGGGTGACAGCCTTAGCCTTTTTGTAAATGTCAGGGGTAGGTAGGGGGGGCAAGGTGGCAGGGGCATTGGTGATATTTTTGTCCCCTTTATCCACTGCCGTATCCTGTTCTAGCAGACCTGACCAGTCTGTATTCTCATCCATGTCGAAAATGTCTATGGTATTCCTCTCATGAAAGGTCGCTGTGGTATCGCAAATCAAGGATGGAGGAGCAGGCTCAAACGGCTTACGATCGGGATTCAAACCCGTACTCATTTGCTTTTGCTCCCAATTGCTCTCTCCATCCGTAATGGGTTGGGAAGGCATCACTGGCAGAGGGGGCAAATCACCGCCCGTAAAAGTTTCGTGTAAAGGGGGCGTATGCACCGCCGCCGTATTGCGAAAATCCTCCAGATCAATATCCAGATTCAGCTCGATCGCCGCCGCGTCCAAGTCAAAATTATCCAGATAGTTATCAGGTTGGGGGGCAGATACTGCTTCATTGCCCCCAAAGGCAAACTCTGACTGGTCTTGTCCGTAGAACCCAGACTCAGCACTAATGGCAGGGGAGATAAAGTGGGTCTGGCTAACTGGCTCCAGTTGACTGGGGTCAGGACTATCCAGATAGGAAGGGGCTGGCGACCAATTGCCCAAATCGGCACTGGTTGTCTCTGTCCACTGGGGTAAATCGTTAGACCAATTGCCTTGATTCTGGTCTAGAGACTGCATGGGGAACTGGTCGGCTCTGTCCTTCCCATCCCACGCCGCTAATTCCCTTGCCTGTGCTTCCCTCTCAGCGATCGATGACAGAGAAGTAGGTATCTCTGACCATTCGCCAGCCTCCGTCCCAGAGCTTAATGCCTCCTGTTCCCATTGGTCTAGTTCCATTTGCAAATCATCGGAAAGATTAAACTCGCTGGCGCTTTCTCCCTCAAATAATGCATCTAAGTCATCCAAATTGTGCAAAGTAGCCGTGGTAGCCCCTGTACTCACCGTGGGCGCTGTATCCGAAGGCAGTAACCAATCCGCTTCCCCCATATCAGTCCCTTGGAGAGCTTCACTAATGTCTAGTCCCTCCAACCAGCTAGCATCATCCTCTGGGAAACTCGACCAATCGGGAGCGGGGGGGTTTACTGCTGTCATGATATTGCTCTCTTAGAAAATACTGGCAATGGAAAACCTCTGTTAGTCCATATATTAGATAGACCCCAATTATAAGTAATACCCTAATCCAGAGGGAGGGAATTTACCATAAATTTTCGATAAACTGGTCTGTAATCAATCATACCCAACATTTATCTGCAATATAGCTACTAACACCCACCCAGTTTGGGGCTTAGCCCTACGCTAGTCTTTCCACAAAACGCCCACCCCTGTCAAGTCCATCAAAGTAAAGAATTGTTAAGATAGACTGAAATCTGCCTAAGTATATGTACTTAATTTATGGAAATATGCTAAGGTAAGATTACGAAATGGGGCACTGGGCTGGACTTAATCTATACTCTGAGGCATAAGAAATCTCTATTGATCAAAAGTTGAGTAAATTACTATATCAGGAAAAATCATGTTCCACATTGAAAACGAGCCACAGAGTTCTCCAGAGTACGGTATAGGTAGCCGTGGGCGGGTTGCTATTTTTATAGATGGGTCTAATTTATTTTATGCCGCCCTGCAATTAGGTATCGAAGTTGACTATACCAAATTACTTTTGCGATTAACTGCCTCTGCACGGCTTCTGCGGGCTTTCTTTTACACGGGGGTCGATCGGACCAACGAGAAACAACAGGGATTTTTACTGTGGATGCGCCGCAATGGTTATCGGGTCATCTCCAAGGAATTGGTACAACTGCCCGACGGTTCCAAAAAAGCCAACCTAGATGTGGAAATTGCGGTGGATATGATGGCTTTGGCGGGTTCCTATGATACGGCGGTGTTGGTGAGCGGGGATGGCGACCTTGCCTATGCGGTGGATGCGGTCAGTTATCGGGGGGTGCGCATCGAGGTAGTCAGTTTACGATCGATGACCAGCGATCATCTCATCAATGTGGCAGACCACTACATTGACCTAGAAACCATCAAAGAAGACATTATGAAAGTGCCCAGTCGGGTATCCCAAAATAGCAACTACAACTATCGCCCCCTGCCTTCCGTGCTCACAGTGGAGGAGGAAAAATAATTTTATTGGGGAATGTATGCAGATGAGGGACTGTGGGGGAACCACTACCATAGGAAAATTAGTGGCTAAGCCACCCTAAAATCTTAGGTCATCAGCCCATGGAATTGTCCCTGAAAAGTGAGTATGCCATTCTTGCCCTGCTAGAACTAACTAAGCACTATGGGCAGGAACATCCCCTGCAAATCAAACAAATTGCCCAGTCCCAAAATATCCCCGATCGATACCTAGAGCAGTTACTGATTGCCCTCAAAAAGCATGGACTGGTCAAAAGTCAGCGGGGCGCAAAAGGCGGCTATATCCTTGCTAAAGAACCATGGCAAATCAATATGCTGGATATTATTCGGGCAGTAGAAGGGAATGATCCATTTGTCCCCCGCAAGCCCCAAAATCAACCCGTTTCCTCCTATCTGGCGGTAGTTTTGGATATGTGGCAAAGCGCCCAGACTGCCGCTGAATCAGTGCTCAAAGAATGTACCCTGAAACATCTCAGCGAATTAGAAAAGCAAAAACGCGACCAATCGGTAATGTACTATATTTGACAACTATTCATTCCCTAGCAGAGATTTACCTAAAGATGCTCGATCGATCTACCACTGTCAGTCGCTGTACAGGAGAGACAGAAGTAACCGTAGCGCTTAACCTAGACGGCACTGGCAAAGCCACAATTCACACGGGCATTCCCTTTTTAGACCATATGCTCCACCAGATTGCCACCCACGGTCTCTTTGATCTGGACATCACCGCCAAGGGGGATTGGCACATTGACGACCACCACACCAACGAAGATGTGGGCATCACCCTTGGACAGGCGTTTACCAAAGCCTTGGGCGATCGTAAAGGCATTTATCGGTTTGGGCACTTTACCGCTCCCCTAGATGAATCTTTAGTGGAAGTGGTCTTAGATTTTTCGGGTCGCCCCTACTTAGCTTATGGACTGGACATTCCCACCCAGCGCATCGGCAATTATGACACCCAGTTGGTGCGGGAATTTTATCAAGGTTTTGTGAATCACGCCCACATGACCCTGCATCTGCGGCAGTTAGCAGGAATTAACTCCCATCACATCGTCGAAGCTAGTTTCAAAGCATTTGCCAAAGCCCTGCGTATGGCGGTCAGCCTTGATCCCCGCCGTACTCACATCCCCAGTTCTAAGGGTGTACTGTAGTTAATTAACTACTCAACCCCAGCAAAATTTATTCTTACCAAAAAAAACGCCGTAAAGCCCCTGCCTTTAGGCATGGGGATATAAGGCGCACGCTGTTTTATTCGTCCAAAAGTGTGATAAAATGGAACTATGATAGTGAGAGAAGCCAAGCTACTAAACGGGACACCAGAGCAATACCTAGCTCTGGATGAATCCATCCGCACGGCGCAATTTGTGAGGAACAAGTGTGTGCGGTACTGGATGGACAATCGTGGAGCGGGCAGAAATCAACTCTATGCGCTATGCAAGAACTTGGCAAAAGAGTTTGACTTTGCCAA
>Ga0272446_1001298_pt1 | contig 36621 bp, 32 predicted proteins | sample YNPCB0061_FD_194587 | JGI IMG/M metagenome (GOLD analysis project Ga0272446, IMG submission 194587) | Hot spring microbial mat communities from Yellowstone National Park, WY, United States - YNP-CB-006-1 | ecosystem: Environmental > Aquatic > Thermal springs > Hot (42-90C) > Sediment | place...
GGATAGAATAGTTTCTGTCAAAATTCCTTATATTTTAGATTATAATACAGAATTTTCGATTTATAAAAATAAATTTGGTGAAAAAATTCAAAGTAAATTTTTAAATGGAGTACTAGAAAATTTTGCAAAAATTATTATTGCAACTAGATTAGAAAAAGATGCTCCTGCACTAAAAAAATGGCTAATTAAGCCCGAAATTTACTCAAATTATATCGATAAAAACTTATTATTACTTAAGATGCAAGTATATATTGGCAAATTGCCCGAATGGTTAAGAGAAGATGACATAAAAAGATTTGATAGAAAAATAAGAAAAGAAATAATAGAATTTTCAGAACAAGAAGGTCAAAAGGGAATATCTGGAAGAAAATCTTTAGCAGTATTTAGTGATTTTATATCAAAATACGAAAATTCTGAAAGATTAATTACAATGGAAGATGTAAAAGAGTATTTTACAAATAAAAAAGATGAATTAGAAATTGACTTGCCATCTGACTTTATAGATAAATTAATAGATTTATATGATTATGATGTATTGCAACAGGTAAAGGACTCGTTGTATTTTTATAACGAAAAACATATCACAAATGAAATTTTAAATTATCTTTTTGCTATAAATTTTGAAATTGGTGATGTGAAAAAAAATGATTTAACAAATGAAGAAATTGAAATTACAGAAGATTACCTTTCAAATTTTGAAGTTAGAATTCTCGGCAATAATGCTACATTATCAGTAAGAAAGAATTTTAGAAATGAAGTTTTGAATGAGTATGTTACTCAGACTTTATCTCAAGAAATTAGAGTAAATAACAAAAAAGTAACAGAAACAAAGCAATTTAAAAACTTGTTTGATAAATATACTCGTAATTTAAAAGAAAATGTGTTAGCACCTTACCTAAATAATGATAATTTTAGGCGTGCAATTTTAGATTATGGAACGACAGCTTTCTACACATATGACGAAAGAATTAAACGTGATGTATCTCAATTAATAAATAATTTAGTTAATAAATATAGTTATAGTGAAATTGGAGCTAAACAGGTTAGTGTGTATGTACTTGATAAAAAAATTGATAATAAATATTAAAATTATTTAATTCCTTTGTCAAGAAATTCGATAAATTCCTGCTTATCTCTTGTAAATGCTTTTGTAGCAATAAGTTCTTCATTTGGAGTAAGAATAACATATAGAGGAAGTTCTATTGAGTTAAATCGCTCTTGTTGAAATCTTTTGTTTGTTTCCTCTTCTTTTTTCCTGCTGTCTGTATATAATTTTATCTTAACATATTTTTCTAATCTTTCGGCTACTTCACTTTTTGTGAACATATTTATTTCCATCCATCTGCAATTGGTACATTGCCATCCTGTAAAATCTACAAATATATTTAAATTATTTTCTTTTGCATATTTTAAACCTTCTTCGTAATTGTTAAACCATTTATCATTTTTATTTTCTAAATTACCGAAAATTGGCAAGGTAGAAGATTGAGATACAGCATAATCTTTAGGAGGCATAAAAGAATCTAATTCCCCCAATGGTTTTCCTAATAGTCCCGTATATAGCCAAACTGTAATAGTTATAAAAAAGATTGCAAAAACTATTCTTGGTGTTCCAATAGAATTAACGGGGCTATCGTGATGAAGTCTAAATATGCCTAAAATATATAATACTATTAAAATACCACAAGCTATCCAAATAGATAAAAACAAATCTCGAGAAATAATTTCAAAGAACCAATATAAATCAGCATTGCTTAAAAATTTGATAGCGGCAGCAATTTCTATAAATCCCATAACTACTTTAATATTATTCATCCAGCCACCAGCTTTTGGTAATTTATTTAGAAAAGTTGGGAATAATGCTAATAAAAAGAAAGGCGCCGCAAATACTGTAGAAAATCCAAGCATACCTAAAATAGGATAAAACCAATCTCCCGAACTAACAGATATCAATGAAGAACCTACAAATGGAACTGTGCAAGTAAAGGAAGTTAATGAGAATACTAATCCCATTATTAAGACACTACCTATGCCATCACCTTGAGATTTTTTGTTTAATATATTCAATATTGAGGTAGGAATTTGAATTTCGAAAGCACCAAACAAATTAAAAGCAAAAATTATAAATATTGCTGCTATAAATAGATTTACCCAACCATTTGTAGCTAATTTACTAATTCCTGTAGGTCCTGCTATAATTGATACAATTAATCCAATCATTGTAAATGTTAAAATTATACCCAATGAATAAACTAAAGAATCTCGTAATCCTTTTCCTTTTGTTTTTTCGCTTCTTTTCGTGAAAAAAGAGACAGTAATTGGTATCATAGGAAATACGCAAGGAGTGAGCAAAGATACTGCACCCATTAACATCGAAAACCAAAGGTAAGAAAATATTCCTTCTTTTTTCTTTTCTTCTATTAATTTGTTAGATTCAGTTTGTTGAGAAAAGTTCTCTACTTTACTTTTATCTAAATTGTCAATTGGTTTATAATTTGCATATGTATTTTTTGGAAAACCAGATTCATCGTAAGTAACATTAACTAAAACTAGATTTTCTAAATCTTTATTATTGAAGGATATAGCCTTTTCTACTGTAGTCGATTTGTAATCTTCTCCTGGTAAACATCTTACTGTATCACACAATTGTAAATATAAATTAGCAATTGGTTTAATATTACTTAAATCAAAATCTTTTTTTAATTTTACAGGTACAAAAAAAGTTGCTTTTTTGTAGTATTCGATATTTGTTAGAAATGCAGAATCATATTTAATTTTTGGTTTTTCTGCATAAATTTTTGTAGGTAACTCGAAATAATCTTCTGGTAATATCTTAATTTCTGTCGGCTGTGGACCTAAACCTTCCGGACCAAGAATTTCTACCATTCCATAAGTGTACCAATGTTCTGCCAATTCAATTTGTATTTTAAAGAAAATTTCATCACCTGCTTTTGCTTTATCTATTGTAGGATATATTGTTATTTTAATATTATCTTTAAAATCAGATTTTGCTATATTTATGCTAAATACTAATAAAAATAAAAAGCTAATAAATTTTTTCAACATTTCTATACCATTTTTTCTAAAACAATATTACTAATAATTCAATGACTTATAAATTTAGTTTTTAGTGAATTATTCAAGATCTTGAAAATATGGAATTATTCTTTTTTCTTCGAAAGTTTTTTTCATACCTGTTTTACTACGGATTTTTTCATTTAATTTTTCAGCAAAAATTTGAGAAGCATCGTATCCATAGGTTCTTAAAAGATAATTAATAGCAATTACTTCTGCAATAACTGTAATATTTTTACCTGGGAAGATTGGCAATTTAACAGTTGATAAAGGCACATCTAATACTAAAGTAGGTCTTTCGTCTAAGCCTGTTCTGGTATAATTTGCTCTATCGTCCCAATCTTCTAATTCCACAATTATTTCTAGTCTTTTTTGGTAACGAATAGATCTAATTCCAAACATAGCTCTTACGTCAATTATTCCAAGTCCTCTAATTTCCATAAAATGTTGAACGAGCGAAGTTCCTGTACCCATTATTATATTTTCTTTTTTCTTTGTTAGCATTACTACATCATCTGCTACCAATCTATGACCTCTTTCTACTAAATCTAAAGCTATTTCACTTTTACCAATACCGCTTCTACCAACAAATAAAATTCCTACCCCATATATATCAACAAATGAACCGTGAACAACTAGTTGCGGAGCAAATTGATCATCTAAAAATTCTGATAATAGGGTAAAAGCTTTTGTAGTATCATATTCAGTAATAAATAAAGGTATGTTAGATTTAGTTAAAATTTCAATCATTTCATCATCGGGATGATTATTATTTGTAAATATGATACAAGGGATTGGAAATTGGGAAATTGTTTCTAATGATTTTTTTCGAGCTTTAGGAGAAAGTGATTTCAAATAAAACATTTCTGTATTACCAAATATTTGTACTCTTTGATATGTAAATAATTCTACATATCCAGCCAATGCTAATTGAGGTCTATATATATTTTTATCAGAAATATATCTTTCGCCTACTACATCACCATTAATTTTGGTTAATTTCACAGGTGATTGCAAAAGCATATCTACAGGAATTTTTTCCTGTATAATTGGTTTTAAATTATTGAAAAGTCCCATAAACAATTTCTTTTTTTACAAATATAAAAAAAGGATGCTTTAAAATTGAATAAGCATCCTTTTATTTTAAAATTTATTAGTTTAACTTACTTTTTTAGTTCTAGAATTTATTTGTTTAGTTTTTACTTTTTTTATCTGTCTTATAATTTTTTCGGAAGCTTCGTTTAAACTTTTATGAAAATCATCAGTTTCTTCTTTTGCTACTAATACATTGCCATTCATATGGACTGTTATTATTACAGTTTTATTATTCTCATTGAGAAACTCAACATTTGCACTGGTAATCTCATCAGTATATTTGGTAAAGCTTTCCATTATGGAATTTGCCTCATCCTGTAATTTTGGATGATGAGATTTTACATGCCTGAATGTGATTTGAGTTTTCATAACTACCTCAACTATATTAAAATTTATAAATATAATTAAACCCTTGTTAAAGGGCTTATTTCTTTGTCTTTTGTTTAAAATTAAAGTTTAGTGATAAAGTTAATGCTATAAATCCTTCATAAGGTAATACTTCCTGAAATAATTTTTCGTTGATATTTTCAAATTCGTTTCTGATTTTTTCGAACATATCAATTTTATTAAAAATATTTAAATAAGACAGTTTCAATGTTATACCTGCAATAAAATTTTCTAATGTTTTTTTATCAAAACCTAAATCTACAGCACTATATATATTGATAACGGGATGTAAATTAATCTTATTGTATTTAATACCTGTTTTCCTAAGGTCGTAAATAATGCTTGAATTGATGTTTTCGTTCCAATTAATATGAGTTATATTTATACCAGTCCCAATACCAAAATAAGATTTGAATTGACTTAACCAGAATGGTGTATATTCAAGTATTAAAGTTATAGGAATGCTTTTAATATTAATATCTTGGCTAATATATCTGCTGCTTTTTGATGAAAAAAACTGAAATTCCTGATAATAAGAATCTCTAATATTTGTTAAGGTTAAGTCAGTATTTAAAGCTAATCTCCATAATTTATGAAATTGAACTCTAATATCTAAACCAAAAATGGGAGCAATTTCATAATTACTTTTTGTTCCTCCAAGTATGTTTTTATAAATGTCAAAGAACGTTGTTCCCGAAGAATAAAACGCAACACCACTTTTTAAAAGTACAGTTGTATGATATTTATTTTCGAAATCATCATCAGCATTTAAAAAGTTATAATTAATTAAATATAATAAAATGAAACTAATTTTCAAAGCAATAAAATTTGCTTTCATAAAATTAGTTATAAAACCAACTTATTACTTTGGTTAAAAAATCTTTCAAATTTTTTCTAGGCACTACTGAATCTAAAAATCCTTTTTCTAATAAAAATTCTGATTTTTGGAAACCTTGAGGAAGTTTTTTTCTAATAGTTTGTTCTATAACTCTAGGACCTGCGAAACCTATCAAGGCTCCTGGCTCGGCAATATTAATATCTCCAAGCATTGCATATGATGCTGTAACTCCACCCGTAGTGGGATCAGTCATTAAAGAAATATAAGGGATTTTATTTTCATCCAATTCTGATAAAATAGATGCACTTTTAGCCATTTGCATTAGTGATAAGGCAGCTTCTTGCATTCTTGCTCCACCACTTGCCGAAATAACTAAAAGTGGTATTTTATTTTCTAATGAATACTTTGCTGCCCTAAAGAATTTTTCTCCTACTACAGAACCCATAGAGCCTCCTATGAAGCTAAAATTCATTATTGCAATTGAAACATCGTATCCGTTTATTTTTCCATATCCAGTAGTGAGAGCATCATTTAAATTTGTTTTTTTGTAACCTTCTTCTAATCTATTCGGGTAAGGTTTTGTATCAACAAAATTTAAAGGGTCGGTACTTCTTATCTCTGTATTAGTTTCTTGAAAAGTATTTTCGTCTAAAATTATGCTTACATATTCTTTATAGCCAATTCTAAAATGATAACCACATTTTTTACAACAGAAAAAGCCTTCTTCTAACTCTGTTTTATACATTATTTCGCCACAATCAGGACATTTTGTCCATAATCCATCAGGCATTTCTCTTTTTTGTTGTTCTTCTATATTTGCTTTAGACCTTAGAAACCAAGCCATTATAACCTCTCTATTAATCAATTAATAATAAATCATTAAATTCCTGGTCAAAAATATTGTAAATTTGTGGATATTTCAATAATTCAGTCCTATTATAAAATGGTGGAACTGATAATGTAATACCAGCAATTCCCATATTTTGAAATATACCATTAGTAAAAGAAAATTCCGAAGCAGTTTTGAAGATCGTTGTTACTTTTTGCCCTATATTTCCTTTTAACGAATTTATAATTAATTTTTGTGCTGTTCTATCTTTTAATTTATCTGCTAAATTTATGACTTTTTTCGCAATTAATAAATCTATTCCATTAGTATTATAAAAACAAAATATATTTTTTTTCAAGTCATTATAAAAAGGAATATATTGATTCTGAGCTCCCGTTTTTAATAAATCACATTTTATACCTTTTTTATCTACATCTAATAAATTTATAGGCTCTAAAGTAGGATTACCTGTTGTACTTAAGTATCCTAAAAAAATTTTTGAGCCAACGTGTTTGCTAATTATCGTTAAAATTGTGTCGTGTATCATTTATAATTCCTTTATTGTTCTTATTAAAATTTTCAATAATATTATTAAACAATTCTAATGCCACATCACTATCTAAATCTCTAATTACAGTTTCTGCCCCTAAAGTTATTGCAGCTGTATCTAAAACTATAGTACTTAATCCTAATTTCCTTTGAAAATAAGAGTTTTTTAATTTTAGAATTTGTAATTTTCTCAAAGGAATAATATTATATTTTTTTATAATTACTCCATATTTTATATAAATTGTATCATTATCAAATAAATAACCTCTATTTTTCCATTGCAAATATGCAAAATAATATAAGAAAGGTATCAAAAGCAAAAGAAATAAAAAATAAAATGAAATATTTATCAAGAATATTATTATAAGTAATAAAATGATAGAATATTTTATAAATAATCTTTTTATTGATTTAGAAGAAATTTGATTTAAATTATCGGGTATTCTATATTTTTTAAATTTGTCAATAACTTCGTAAATTATATTTAATGTAGAATTAGGAACCGCTACTTCATTACCTTTTGATTGTGTTCCAAATCCTGCAGTATGAATCTTTAAACTATAAAAACCAAATAATTTTTTTAAAATATTTGTATAAATAGTTATTTGCTGAATTTTTTTAAACGGGATAGAGCTTATATTTTTATTTAAAAGCCCTTTTGAAGTTATTAATTTATCTTTTTCTTCGACAAGTTTAAAATTATAGAAAGTATTTAGTGTCCATAAAATATCTAATATCCAAGATATAAAAAAAATTGTTAAAATAGAAATTAATATTACGAAAGTTAGCGATATTGGATCTAAATTTTTAAGATTTTGAATACCTGATTCTAAATTAGAATTGAAAATTCTACTAATTGATTGAAATTGTTGAATAAAAGAAAAAAACCAAAATCCAAAAAAAAGAAATAAAGGTCTAAATCTAGTTGCACCATAAATTAATACATCTTTTATATTCATTTTAAAAAGAATCTTCTCTTCTTCTATTTTATCTAAAATGTAGCTTTCTTGAGTTGCACGATTTTCTAATTGATAATGTTTGATAGTCTTGATAATTTCTTCTGCATCTTTATTAGATACAAATTCTAAAACAGCTTCGCTCATCATATCGCCTGCTGTTTCTATTTGAATTTTTGCAATATTCAGTAACTTTTGCAAAAAGTTCTGACTATAACTTATATTTTGAACTTTTGACAATGGGATTACTCTGTTTTTTTTTGCAATAATACCTGTTTTGATATAAATTTCGCTTGGAGTAATTTTAAATTTAAAATAAAGAAAATTTAATATTATAGATGGTAACATAAAAAAAAGAAATGTTATAGAGATAATCAAATAAATTTTTTCAACATTATCACCTTCGAAAAAAATAATATAAAAAGATATTAAATAAGCAGGTAGACTTTTCAAAAAATTATAAAGTAATGTCAGTGGACTTAAATATCTTTCGTCTTGATATTGATTAAGAAATTCGCTCATAATGAATCGTTAACTGTAATATCTTTTAAACTATCTCTAAGCTGCTCTGCATAGTCTAAAGGTAAGCCAGGTATAATAACATCAGCACCACGAGTTCCTGCTGTATATAAAACTAATTTAGATAAATGAAATAATCTGTCTAATACGCTTTGCTGAACGTCAATATGTTGTATCTTTGAGTAAGGAACAACAGTTCTGATACGAGTTAGAATACCACGCTCTATATAAATTTCATTTTCTTTAACATCGAACCACCAATATTTATAAGCAAGTTGTGGTAAAATAAATGATAAAATAAAGCCAAAAGTAAATACTAAGATTGATAAAATTCCTATAGGAAAATCAATAAAAATTAAATCTCCTTTTATTAAATAAAAATCAATAATTAATATTATTAATGAATAAAATATAGCTCTAATAATAAAATTAAAAGTCCAAACAGTTTTTACTTCTGGTAATAATTTATACATACTTTAATTAAATAAAAAACATAACGTTTTTAAATGAATTTATTTGTATTTTATTTCAATTTATTGTTCGTTTGATTCTTGTAAAAAATCATTCTTAGGATTAATGCCTGCTTGGGCTGATATATTTAATAAAATTCCTATTGCAATTGCGTAAAATAATATTGCAGTACCGCCATAACTTATGAATGGCATAGGAACTCCCGTTGTAGGTAGTAGACCGCAATTAACACCTGCATTTACAAAGACATAAATTGCAAAAGTCATTAAAATACCGATTGCTAAGAAATATCCAAAATTATCGGGAGCTTTTCGTGCTATTAGCATTCCTCTCCAAAATAATAAAATAAATATCCCTAAGATAAAAATTAATCCTAAAAATCCATATTCTTCGCCTATAATTGAAAAAATAAAATCTCCATATGATTCAGGTAAAAAGTGTTGAGATTGCTTGCTTTGACCAGTTCCAATTCCAAATAAACCACCATTACCTAAAGCTATTAAGGCTTGATTAAGTTGATAATTTACATTATCATGAATATTTGATTCGCCAAAACCAAGAAAGGCTTTTAATCTATTTAAGCGATAATCAGCACTTATCATATATATTACACTGGTTAATAGTCCAAATGCTAATAGACCTCCTAAATGAATAAGATTAGTATTACCTATAAACATCATTGAAATTGCAATTAAAAAAATTACTATCATTGTAGAAAAGTTTGGTTGAAGAGCAATTAATAAACTAATTATACCTATCCATATAATAAAAGGCATAAATCCTATTTCAAATGTTTTTATATTTTTTTGATTCTTGCTTAATAAATTGGCAAAATGAATTACCATTGCAAATTTAACAAATTCCGACGGTTGAAAACTTAATGGACCTAAAGATAACCAGCGAGAAGCTCCTTTGACAGAGCTACCACTTAATAAAACAACTACTAATAAAATTATACCAATAATTATTAAATAAATAGAAATTTTAGACCAGAAGTGATAATCAACTTTTGCAAATACAAAAATTAATATTATAGCTACTAAAACCCTAATTGAATGATTTAAAAATAATTTTTCTGCTGAACCAAATTTTAATTCTGCAATCGAAGCACTTGCAGAATAAACAAATGATAGTGAAAATAACATCAACGCTATTATCGGTATTAAAATTACCCAGTCTATATAACCGATATTTTTTATTCTGCTCATAAATTATTTACTATGTCTTTAAATTTTTCACCTCTATCTTCGAAATTCAAAAACATATCAAATGATTTACAAGCTGGGCTAAATAATACAATATCGTTTTCAGTAGCATTTTCATAAGCAATGTTTACTGCTTCTTCTAAACTATCAGCTTTTAAACAAGTTTTACTTAAACAGAAATGATTGAAAATATTATCTTTCTCTTCGCCAATCAATACGATTAATTTTACATTTTTAGCTACTAATTCATCTAAACTTGAGTAATCATTATCTTTAGCTCTACCACCAGCTATCCAAATTATAGGATTATGATAGCTACTTAATGCAAAATATGTAGAATTTACATTAGTTGCTTTAGAATCGTTTATAAAAAGTACTTCATTAATTTCTCTAACTTTTTCTAATCTATGCTCTACACCTTTGAAACTCATTAAACTGTCTCTAATATCTTCGTTCCTAATTTCAAAGGCTCGTGCCGCTAAAATAGCAGCCATAGAATTATATAGGTTATGAACCCCCGCTAAACCTAATTTAGAAGTGTGCATTATTATTTCCTCTTTATCTGCATTTTTAAATATTATCTCATTATCTTTAACGTAGAGCCCCCACTCTACTCGATTTAATGAGAAATAATTTATTTTAGATGATGTTTTAAATAAATTATTTTTTATTGTATCATCATCATAATTTAAAATTAATAAATTATTTTCTTTCTGAAAAGAAGTAATTTTAAATTTTGCATTAATATAGTTTTCAAATGTTTTATGATAATCTAAATGATCTGGCGTTATATTTAAAATTATAGCAACATCAGGAGCAAATGAATTAATTCTATCTAATTGAAAACTCGATGCTTCTACTACAAATATATCATCACTATTAATATTTTTCATTACTGCTTTCGAAAAAGCATATCCAATATTCCCACAAGCTATAGCTCTTTTACCCGCATAATTAAGTATGTGTGCAATTAGTGCAGTAGTGGTAGTTTTTCCATTTGTGCCTGTAATTGCAATTATTTTACCTTTACAATATCTATAGGCAAATTCTAATTCACTAATTATTTCATAATTTTTGCTTTCTAATTTTTTAATTAATTTATTATCAGGCGGTATACCAGGAGATGTAACAACTAAATCGCAATTTTCAAAAAATTTAAACGAATTTAAACCAAATTCGCATTTTACACCTAAATTTTTTAATTCTAAATATTCATATTGAAACTTATCGATATCTTTACTCTCTGTTAATCGTACATTATAACCTAAATGAACGCCTAATCTTGCTGCTGCTAATCCACTTTTTCCACAACCAATAATAGTAATATTCATAGTAAACCTTATCAAAATAAATTTAAAAATAATTTTAAGAAAATCTTATCAAAATAAATTCAAAAATAAGTCGTAAAAATTATTTGAATATATTTAAATTTAAAATGTCAATTTTACCAATTTATAATTGCTTTCATCCTGTTCTTAAACAACCTACACAAGCAATTGAAGAATTTAATCAGGAATTAGTAGATTTAGTAAAGAATATGTTCGACACATTATATAACATATCAAATGGAGTAGGACTTGCTGCAAATCAAGTAGGTGTTTCTAAGTCAGTATTTATTGTTGATTTAAGGAATGAAGATAAAAGTAAACCTTTAACATTTATAAATCCGGAAATTATTTCTTTTTCTGATGATTTAGTTGAATATCAAGAAGGTTGTTTAAGTATTCCTGAATTTTATGAAAATTTAAAAAGACCTTCAAAAGTAGAAATTAAATTTTATGATTTAAATATAAAAGAGCATAAAATGGAATTTGATGAATTTATGTCGAGAGTTATTCAGCACGAAAAAGACCACTTAGATGGAATATTAATGTTTGAAAGATTAACTCCTTTGAAGAGAACTCTATCTAAAACTAAATTAAGTAAGATACAAAAAGGGGAATTTGAAGTAAACTACCCAATGATTCAACCTGATGGAAAATTATATTTACCCGAAGTTAAATAATTTTTTTGGAATTAAAAAAATTGAAACCCAAAGAATTATTCGAAATTATAGCTGGTGGGGAATCTTCTACCGTAGAATTTAAAAGAAAAACCACTAAATACGAAAAAATTGCTAAAGAAATAGTAGCAATGGCAAATACAAAAGGTGGTTATTTGATTATTGGAGTAGATGATGATGGAACTATTTATGGAATAGAAAGCGAAAAGTCAGAAACCGAAATCATTCAGCAAACTTGTTTATTCTACATTGAGCCACCTATAGAACCAAATATTCAAATTGTTAATTTAAACAAAAAAGATATCTTAGTTTTAAAAATAGAATCATCTAATAAAAAACCGCACAAAGTGATTAATGATGAAAAGAATGAAAAAGAATTTCCGAAAGCTTATATTAGAGTAGGGGAGAAGTCAATCGAAGCAAGTAGAGAAATGACCAGATTTTTAAAATCTTTAACAGATGAAAGACCTCTTAAAATTGGAATTGGAGAAAATGAAAAAAGATTATTCGAATTTATAGAAAGAAATGGTAAAGCCACTGTCAAAGACTTTGCAAAAATTGTAAATATTTCTACTCGTAGAGCCGAACGAATTATGATTAAATTAGTTAGAGCTGGAGTTTTGCAAATACATAATGATTCATCATATGATTATTTTACATTAATATAAAATTAATTTGCTTAAATATTAAATTATAATTATTTTTGTAGTCCTTTTTGCCGGGGTAGCTCAGTTGGTTAGAGCAACGGAATCATAATCCGTGTGTCGGGGGTTCAAATCCCTCCCTCGGTACAAATAAGCTGAATTATACTTTTATTCCTTATCAACTAATTCTCTATGAGTACCATCGCAAAATTGTTTTTTCTTAGAATATTTACAGCCACATAATGAATAAATTTTCTTTTCTTCAATTGTAAATTCTACAGGACTAAAATTAGTTCGTGAGTGAGAACCATCACAAAATGGCTGTGATTTAGACAATCCACAGGCACACCACCAATATGTTCCTGGTTCTAATTCTATTTTATATGAATGCTTTTGAGCAATTACAGGTAATTCCATAAACTTTCCCTATTTATTTAAGTTTTACATCTTTTCTGGTGCATTAATTTTTAATATTTTTAAGCCATTATACAAAGTATTTTTCGTTGCATAAACTAATGATAGTCGGGCATATTTTAAATCTTCTTCACTTGCAATAATTTTACAACTATGATAAAACTTATGAAATTCAGCAGCTAATTCTTTTAGATATTCAGTTAATATTTGTGGCTCGAACTTAATAGCACTATTTTCTACAACTTCAGGAAAATCTATAAGTTTTTTAATTAAGTTTATTTCTTCTGAAGTTTCGAGTAAAGCTAAATTTGAAGCAATTGGTTCGAAATTTGAAATTTCGTCTTTTATTTTTTCTATAATAGAACAAATTCTAGCGTGTGCATATTGTAAATAAAATACAGGGTTTTTCTCGCTTTGTTCTTTAGCTAGATTTAAGTCGAATTCTAAATGAGTATTAATACTTCGCATTATAAAGAAAAATCTAACTACATCAGTCCCAACTTCTTCTAATAGATCATCTAAAGTATAACTTTTGCCAGTTCTTTTCGACATTTTTACTTGTTGACCGTTTTCAGTTAATGTAATAAATTGATGAATTAGAACTTTTATTCTAGAATTATCATATCCTAAGGCTTTTACACCTGCTAATACATCAGGAACTGTAGCAATATGGTCTGCGCCAAATACATCTACTACTAAATCATATCCCCTGTCTAATTTTACTGTATGATATGCTATGTCGGGTAATCTATATGTAGGTTCACCCGTAGATTTTATTATTACTCTATCTTCTTCTAATCCTAATTGTGTAAGCTTTAGCCAGGTAGCACCATCTTTTTCGTAAGCATATCCTAAATTTTTGAGTCTATCAATAACTTCATTTAGTTTGCCATTTTTATACAATGTATCTTCATTGAAAAAAATGTTTTGCTCGATTCTCAATTTAGTTAATGTTCTTTTTATAGCACTAAAACACCATTCTTCTGCATATTTTTTAAATATTTCTAAATTTTTTTGATTTAATTCTCTAAGATTATCATCATATTTTTGATAAATTTCTAAGGCAATAATTTTGATATAATCGCCGTGATAACCATCTTCGGGGAAAGGATAATCAGGATTAAATATTTGTTCGTATCTTGCATAGGTAGACTTTGCAAGATTATTCATCTGATTACCAGCGTTATTAAAGTAATATTCTCTATCTACATAGTAACCGCACCATTCATATAAATTTGCTATAACATCTCCAATTACAGCATTTCTTCCGTGTCCTAAATGCAATAGCCCTGTGGGATTTGCACTAACATATTCTACATTTACTTTCTTGCCAAGACCAATACTAGATTTTCCAAAGTCATTCTTTAAATTTATGATATTAATTAATTCATTTTGATAGTATTTTTTAGATAATTTAAAGTTAATAAAACCAGGTCTTGCTACTTCTACTTTATCTATTAAACTTTTGTCTATTTCTAAATTATTAACAATCGAATCAGCAATATCTGTAGGATTTTTTTTCAATAGTTTAGCAAGTTGCATTGCTATATTTGTAGATATATCGCCGTGTTCTGCTATTTTTGGAGTTTCTAAGCTTATATTTATTTCGATTTCGGGATATATTCTGTTAATAGATTTTTTAAGTAAATTCAAAACGTAAGTATTTTTCATCTTAATTTAGTATATTATCATCAAAAATTTCTCTAATTTCTTCATATTTTACTTTTATCGTTTTGCCGCTTTCAGATAATTTAATAAAATTAGCATCAGCCCATAGTTTTTCTAATTTATAATAATTTCTAATCTCTTTTTTCATAATATGAAATACTACATCAAAAAAATCCATCAAAACCCATTCTTTATTTGTTTGACCTTCTATTCTTGGTCTTTCTATTCCTAAATCTCTGCAAACATTTAAAGTAAAGTCTATTAGAGCTTTTGCTTGAACTTCGGTGTCGCAAGTACATATTACAAAATAGTTTGCTGGAGAGTTTTCATTTTTTTCTAAATCGAGTATTAAAATATCTGTTGCTAATTTTTCTTCGGCAAGTTTAGCACATAATATAGCTAAACCTTTATTTGTACGTGGTTTTCCTACTTTTATCAATATTTAGCCTATACCTTTGAAATAGTGAAACATAATATTATTTACGTAAAAAGTGCAATTAAATTTTAATTAAATATTTTAAGGTTTTTGTAGTCGTTACCTATAATTAATGTAGCTCTTAAGAATAATGATGAATCAATTTCTGTAACAATTGTTGAATCAGGAACTCCTACAGCATTTGCCAATCTTCTTACTGACTCTTTATCTCCTAATCTATCAATTATTGTAGTTTTGTTATATTGCTGTGCAGAATTACCTATTTCTACAATATCGAAGCCTCTTTCACGGAGATAAAGTTTAGCTTTTGACGCTAATCCCGATACTCCACAACCGTTTAATATATTTAATTGTATAACTTCTTGTGTAATAATTTTTTGAGTTTCAGGTACTTCAGGTGTAATTGTTTCATTTTTTACTATTTTATTAATGAATGACATTAAAAAAATCACAGTTATTACAAATAATAAAATTATTATAAAATTTAAAAAGTATTTCATATCTTTGAAATAATTAATTTATATTAATAATTTAAAATTTATCAATAATTATGCCGAAATATAAAGCATACTATGCAAAAATAATCAATCCTAAATCAAACTTTGAGATAGAATATTTTCACAATGGTATATTGGTAATAAATAATTTAGGAAAAATTGAATACTGTGGAGATAAAAATTTATTAAATATAGATAATTCTAATATAGAATTTTATGATTACAGTAATGATTTTATTATTCCTGGGATGATAGACACACATACACATTTAGCTCAATACGAAGCAATCGGTATGGGAAAAGGTGAATTATTGGATTGGTTAGAAAATTATATTTTCCCGCTTGAATGCAAATATAAAGATTTTGAATATGCTTTTATAAATTCAAAAGTATTCTTTTCTAAGTTATTACTCAGCGGAACTACCTCAGCTTTCGTATATACTCCTATTTTTTATCAAGCAACAAGGGCTGCATTTCTTGCTGCAGAAGAAGTTGGAATTAGAGCTTATATAGGAAATTCTATTTCTGACATAAGTAACAATTTTGGATTATTTTATGATCTTAATACTAATTTATCAATTGTAAAACAATTAATAAATGAATTTCATCAGAAATCGCATAAATTAAATTACGTAATAACACCAAGATATGCAGGTAATTGCTCAAAAAATTTAATGAAGAAATTGTCTGAAATAGCAAGAAACGATAATCTCTTTATCCAAACACATCTTGCAGAAAACAAAAATGAATTGGAATTAGTTCTAAACATTAATAAGGAAAATAAAAATTATACTGAAGTTTATTTAGAAGCGGGAATTGTTACAGATAAATCAATTTTTGCTCATTGTATTTATCTATCAAATGAAGAAATTGAAATCTTAAAAAAATATAATTCAATAATTTGCCATTGCCCTTGTTCTAATCGATTTTTAATATCTGGTATTATGCCTTTAAATAAATATCTAAATGAAAATTTAAAAATTTCGCTTGGAACTGATATTGCAGGTGGATATAATTATTCTTTGTTAAATGAAGCAAGAGAAGCAATTGAAAATAGCAAATTTTATAAGCTATATATTGATAATAATGCTGATATATTAGATATTAAAGAAGCATTTTTATTAACTAATTATTTAGCAGCACAATCTTTAGGTTTAGAAAGTCAAATAGGTTCTCTATCACTAAATAAAAAAGCTGATTTTATAATATTAAATAATGAAAATATAAACAATGACAAAGATTTAGAAGAAATTCTATCAAAAATTATTTATCTATCTGAATTTAATAATATAAAAAAAGTTTTTGTAGATGGAGTATGTTTAATTAATCAATAAATCGTTATTTTTTAGTATATCTAATAATTGTTTTCTTGCTCTAAATAAATGTATTTTTACTGTGCCAAGAGGAATATTCAAACGTTCAGAGATTTCTTTATAATCCAATTCTTCTTCGTGTCTTAAATATAATACCTGCTGATAATTTTTTGGCAATTTTTTAATTGCTTCTTTTAATATTTGACTTCTTTCTTTGTTTTGGAGTTGTTCTTCGGGAGTAAGACTTGGATCTTTTATATCAAACTTAAATTCATCTTCTTCATCTTCATTTGTTTTATCGATATAGACAAAATTTAATTTTTTTCTTCTTATAAAATCAATACAATTATTGGAAGCTATTTTAAATATCCAAGAAGAAAAATTAAAATTAAATTGATAGTTAGGTAAAGCATTATATACTTTTATAAATGTTTCTTGTACTAAATCATCTATATCATCTTCGTCTTTAATTATTTTTCTAATTAGATTATAAATTAGTGAATAATATTTTTTCTGAATTAATTTAAAATAATTCTTGTCTCCATTAAGAATTAATCTAATGATTTCTCTTTCATCAATATCTTTTATTGAAGTTTTGTTATTCAATTATTAAATTAATAACAATTAATTAAAATACAAATTTACAATAAAGGATTTGATTATTTATTGGAAATTTTAAGAGGTAATTTAATAACAAATTTAGTTCCATTCGTATAATTAGAATCAATATATATTTCTCCGTTATGAAGTAAAATAATATGTTTTACAATTGATAAACCAAGACCTGTGCCACCAACTTTTCTACTACGAGATTTATCAATGGTATAAAATCTTTCAAAAATTCTTGAATGATGTTCTTTAGGAATACCACTACCCGTATCACTTATTTCAAAATATGCAAATTCATCTCTCTGAAAAATATCTACTTTGACAAAACCCGAAGAAGTATATTTTATAGAATTATCTATTAAATTAATAAAAACTTGCTCCATTTTGAATGGGTCAATTTTAACTTTAGGAAATCCTTCTTCTACTTGACAAATTAGTTTAATATTTTTTTCTTTTGCTTTAGGTTCAAGTAGTTTAGTTACATTATATAAAATAATATTAATATCAGTTTTGCTTAATTGAATTGTATTAGTTGCGTTTTCTAATTCGGATAATGTAAGTAAATCTTGTACTATATTAATTAATCTATCTGTATGCTTACGAATGATTTCTACATATTTAAGAGTTTCTCCTTCTACATCATCTTCTATTGTTTCAATATATCCTTTAATAGCAGTAAGTGGGGTTCTTAGTTCGTGTGAAACATTAACAATAAAATCTTTCTTTAATTGATTTATATTAGATAAATCTGTAAAATCATAAATTATAAATATTATTTCATTATTTGATTTGGTCAAATTTGAAGAAATTAAATATGTTCTATTATTAAATGAAATTTCTTTTTTTATGATTTTTTTGTATAAAATTACTTCATCAATTATTTCTTTAATTTCATTGATTTTTAATACTTCTTTGTATTCTTTACCTTCTATACCTGAAATATTAAAAATATCATTAAAAGCTTTATTAGTCAATAATATTTCACCTTTAAAATTAATCACAAGAATCCCTTCCATAATTGATGAGATAAGAGCTGTATATGATTTTTTTTGAGCAATCAATTCATTAAATAATTTTTTAAGTTTATATGTCATTTGATTAAAATAGATGCCTAATTCTCTTATTTCATCATTTGTTTTAGTAATAATATTTATATCAAAATCGCCTAAAGCAATTTTGCGAGATGCTTTTGTTAGTTCTTTTATAGGTTTTGTAATATTACTAGCAATAATAATAATTAGAGCTATAGTAATAAATAGAATAAATAATGTAATTTTAATTATATCTCTAAATATTATAAAATTAAGGTTATCAATATCGCTTAGAAAAATTGCTATTCTAGATACTGCAATTAAATTGTTATTTATATCATTAATTGGCATTGCTACATAGAGCATTTCTTTTTGTAGAGTTTTGCTATATCTTAGAATACTTATAGTTTTTTTCTTAACTAAAACATCGTGGATTTCTTGCCTATGTAAATGGTTTTCCATTGTTTTAGGATCTCTTTTTGAATCAGCCAAAACAACTCCTAAAGTATCAATTATTGTAATTCGAGTATTAGTTTGTTCTCCTAAATTATTTACTTTAGATTTTAAAGAATCAATGTTATTATTAATTAACAATGGTTTTAGTAATTCTATTAAACAAATGTTTAAAAATTTAAGATCTGTTGTTAAAGTTTGTGTATAATTTTCTTTAATTCTTTGATAAGAATATAAAATAATTAAGGTTGTAAATAACAAAATTACAATAATAAAAAGAGTAATAAATTTTGTTCTAATAGATTTCAAATTAAACTTCTATTTTGTAACCAACACCTCTGATGTTTTTAATGTATTTACCTGCTTTATTAAGTTTTTCTCTTAAATTTTTAATATGAACATCTACAGTTCTATCTAATACACCTTTTTCCTGCACTCCTAAATAATCTAGAATTTGATCGCGAGCATATACCCAACCTTTCCTTTCTGATAATAGTCTTAGAATTCTAAATTCGGTAGAAGTTAATTCTATTCTTTCTCCTTCTACAAATACTTCATATTTTTGTAGATCTATTTCTAACAAATCTCCAACTCTAATTTTGTTAGTTTGAACTGTTTTTTCTTCTCTCCTCAATACTGCTTTTACTCGTGCTACTAATTCTCGTGGTGAAAATGGTTTTGTGATATAATCATCAGCACCAATTTCTAACCCTAAGATTTTATCCATTTCGTCTGATTTTGCAGTAAGTATTATAACGGGAATAGATACAAATTTATCATCTTTTCTTAAAAATTTACAAATATCTATCCCATCGTAATCTGGCAACATCAAATCCAATATAAATAAATCAGGAATTACAGTCTTTATAGCTTTAAGTACACTATTTCCATTTTCAAATGTTTTTACTTTAAAACCAGATTTTGTAAGGTGTAATGAAATTAATTCAAGAATATCGGGTTCATCGTCTACTACAAAGACAGTTTTCGAAAAACTACTTTTAGGATTTATCGAAGATTCATTTTCGATTATTTGATCATTATTCATATATTTTAAATAGATTTTTTAAAATATACAAATTTAATTAATAGTTGTTAAGAAAGTGTTAATTAATTTAACAATTATTTCAAACTTTTAATCCAATTAGCAATGTCTAAGATTACTTCTTTACTAATATGTCCATTACGATAATATTCTTGAGGAGAACTTTTTTCAAATTGTGAAAACATAAATAAATGATTTAATTTAGGATAGCTTTTGAATTGTGCATTTTTGTTATTTTTTAAAGCTGTTTTCCATCCTTCGAAATCTTCCATAGTTACTTGATAATCTGATTCACCTTGAAGCACCAATATAGGTTTTTTTAAATTTTCTGCTTCTTTAAATGTATATAATGAACGAAAGTCTAACCAATAAAATGGATGTAAATTCATTGGCAATGAATCAGGCGGAGTTTCTAAAGTTAAGTTCTGTGATAAAGCATTTAAAAGTTTTCTTTTTAATTCTTCAAAATCTTTTTTCTCTTTATCATCGAAAACTCCATCTAAATTGTATATGTAAAAAACTTGCTCAATTAGTGCTTGATCTACAGTTCTTGTCATCCCTGCCATCGAAATATACGCCTTTATATCCTTAGAATTTTTATCTATCCTTGGAATTAATGAACCACCTAAACTATGACCTAAAACTATTATATTTTGAGCAGAAATTCCATAATCATTAGATTTTTCTTTTAGATAATTAGTTGCATAAATTACATCTTCAATTACTTCTAAATACAAATCTATGCTATCAGGTCTGATTTTCCAACCATAGCTATGAGTTCTTTTATCATACCGAAATACAGCTATATCATTAGTTGCTAATCCTAAAGCCAAATCTTTAAATGGTTTATTAGGTCCTATTGTTTCATCCATATCGTGAGGACCTGAGCCGTGAACTAATATTACAACAGGTAAATTTTTTTTATTTTTTGGTTTTGTTAAGACAGCATCTAATTCATATTCTGGAGATCCGAAAGAAGTATATATCTCTTCGATTTTAGATGTATCAGCATAATCGGGTATGTTATAAGTAACTGATTCTGGTCTCACTGTTAGAAAAAATCCCGTGATTTTGTTAAAATAATCTACAGCTACTTGAGCATTTAAAGCTCCTTTTTCAAATTCTAAAGGATAAATAAAAAGAGTAGAGCCCGTCATTTTGCTTATTTGCGGTTCATTTATATTTTTTAATTCACCAAATTGGCTTTTAATTTGAGTCCAAACTTCTTTTAATTGTTGTAGAGTAAATTGCTTTGTTATAGTGGAATCAAAATTTAAATAAGCACTTTCAAAATTTTCATTTTTTATATCATTTAAAAATTTTAAAGTAAAAGCTTTTAATTCTTGTTCATTCTGAGAATATATATTAACAGAATGAAACAGCAATATTAAATAAATAAATTTTTTCATTTTAAACATCTAAATTTTTAACATAATGAGCATTTCTTTCTATAAATTCTCTTCGTGGTTCTACTTTGTCACCCATCAGAGTTTGAAAAATTAGTGAGGCTTGAGCAGCTTCGCCTAAAGAAACTTGTAATAAAGTTCTTGTTTCGGGGTTCATAGTAGTTTCCCATAATTGTTCGGGATTCATCTCTCCAAGACCTTTGAAACGTGAAATTACAATACCATCTTTTTTTGCTTCTAAAATTATTTCATTTTCTAATCCTTCTTCCATCTCTTCTTCATTAATTTCTTCTTCAATAACGATATTTTTATTTTTTGGTAACTCTTTTCTAATTCTATCAAGTATTTCGTCTCTTTCTGCATCGTTGTATGCGTAATATTCTAATTTCCCTCTTTTAATTTTATATAAAGGTGGTTGAGCAATGTATAATTTACCATCAATAATAATTTCTTTCATATAATTGAAAAATAAAGTCAAAAGAAGAGTTCTAATATGCGATCCATCTACATCAGCATCAGCCATTAGAATTATTTTTCCATATCTTAATTTTTCAATATCAAAATCTTCGCCAAATCCCGAACCTAATGCGGTTATAATTGTTCTAATTTCTTCATTTTCTAAAATTTTATTTATTCTAGATTTTTGAACATTCAATATCTTACCTTTTAATGGTAATATTGCTTGAAATCTTCTATCACGGCCTTGTTTTGCTGAACCACCAGCGGAATCGCCCTCAACTATAAAAATTTCGGTATCTTGCGGTGAATTTAAAGAACAATCAGCAAGTTTTCCAGGTAGGGTAGAGCTTTCTAAAGCATTTTTACGTCGAACCAGTTCGCGAGATTTTTTTGCTGCAATTCTAGCCTCGGCTGCTAAAACAGCTTTGTCTATTATTTTTTTTGCTTCATTTGGGTTAGCGTCTAAATATTGATTTAATTTATCGTTTACAATTTGTCTTACAATACCTTCTACTTCGCCATTTCCTAATTTAGTTTTTGTTTGACCTTCGAATTGTGGTTCTGCTAATTTAACTGAAATTATTGCTGTTAGACCTTCTCTAAAGTCGTCACCTGTTAATTGCACTTTTAGGTTCTTCTTTTGATTTATTATGTATGAATTTAATGTCCTAGTTAGAGCCGAACGAAAACCCGAGACGTGCGTACCTCCTTCTATAGTATTTATATTATTAACATAAGATAGGACATTTTCATTATAAGCGTTATTATAATGAAAACAAATTTCTACCTGTGTTTCTAAACCATTTTCATTAATATCACTACCACTTATATAAATAGGATTAGTAATAGCTGTATTTAAGCTATCTATGTATTTTACAAAATCAACTAAACCACCTTCATAATGGTATATTTCATTAATATTTTCTCTTTCATCTATGAAATTGATACTTACATTTGGATTTAAAAAAGCCAGTTCTTTTAATCTTTCTGCTGTTCTATCATATTTGAAAATTGTAGTTTTAAATATAGTTTTATCTGGTTTGAAATAAACAGTTGTTCCTGTTTCGTTAGATTCACCAATAATTTCAACAGAAGTTATTGGAATACCATATTCATAAACTTGTCGAAAAATTTTTCCTTCTCTTTTTACAGTAGCAATTAATTTCTCGGATAATGCATTTACACAAGATACACCTACACCGTGTAAACCACCAGAAACTTTATAAGTATTTTTGTCGAATTTACCGCCTGCGTGCAACGTACACATTACTACTTCTAATGTTGATATCTTTTTTTCGGGATGAGGACCGGTTGGTATACCACGTCCATCATCCTCTATAGTGCATCCACCATCATTATGCAAAATAACTTTTATATTTTTACAATATCCAGCTAATGCTTCATCTATAGAGTTATCTACTACTTCCTGAATTAAATGATGTAGTCCTCTTTCGCCTACATCACCGATATACATAGCAGGACGTTTTCGTACTGCTTCTAAACCTTCTAAAACTCGAATACTTTCTTCACTATAATTCCCATTGCCATTAGTAATAAAATCTTGATTTTCTGACATTCTTTCTTTTGGATAATAATTTTACAAATCTTACAAAAATACTAAATTTAACGGATTTTTATCTCTTTTACAATTTTTTTATCAAAGTATTCATTTATTAGTTCTTTTATAATTTCTAATCTTAATTTTAATTCATTTCGCCAAACAGAAGAATTAACTTTAACAGTTAGAACATTATCTTTATAATTAATTGGTTTACAATTATTTGCTATACTATTACCTAATATTGTAGACCAATTTTTTTGTATTTTTAGTAGGATATATTGCTGATTAAAATTTGAATTATTTATAAAATTTTTTAAAATATCTTCTATATTTTTTGGTTCTTTAGATAGCATTAATTTCTACATTCCCATTCTCGACATAAAAAAAACTAGTTAAATTTTCATTTTTCAATAATAAATTTAATAAATCTTTATTTGTAGATGTTATTAGAGTTTGACAGTTTAAATTACTAATAATGCTGCTTATTTCTATACTTCGTTCACTATCTAATTCTGAATAAATATCATCGAGCATTAGAATAGGTGTTTCGTTCCTAACATTTTTTAAAAAATTAAATTCTGATAACTTAATGCTGATTAATAATGTTTTGTGTTGTCCTTGCGATGCACTTTCTTTGGCTAATCTATTATCTAAATAAAATACAAAATCATCTTTTTGAGGACCGAATAATGTTAATCCTCTTATTAATTCTATATCTTTAAGTTTTGAATATTTGTAATTCAAATAATCTATTATTAAGCTTTTGGTAATTTCATTAGAATTTATATAATTTTCAATATTAGGTATATATTGAATATTAGGATTTTCACTTAATTTAGAAATTTTTTGGTATGCTTCTATAAAATAAGGTTCAAATCTATTAATAAAATTATGTCTTTTATATATAATTTCTGCACTTGAATTTATAAAAAAAGTAGTTATTGTTTCCAATAAATTAATGTCTATATGTTTATTCTTAGAATAATTATTTAAGATATTATTTCGTTGCTTTAGTAATTTTTTATGCTTTGTCAATTCTTCGAAATATAATCTATCAGATTGAGATAATACAATATCTACAAATTGTCTTCTATCTTGTGGGGAACCAAAAGTAATTGACTTAAAATCGGGAGATAAAATTACTAATGGAATTTCACCAATAATTTTTTTTGGAATTAAGTTTTCACCAAAAGAATTATTTATAATTTTTCTACCTGTTCCATTATATGTTACATTTATTTTATATTTAATATCTAAATCATTTACACATTCTGCATATAAGTTAAAAAATTCAGCATCAGTTTTGATTAGAGCTGAATCCGTTGCTGGAATAAATGATTTTGTAAGAGACAATACAGCAATAGATTCTAATATAGTAGTCTTGCCCGAACCATTTTTACCATAAAAAATATTCAATTTAGGACTTAAATCAATATTAGTATCTGAATGATTTCTAAAATTTATAATTTTTAGTTTATTAATTTTCATCTTTTTTATTATTAATAATTACTTTAATAGTCTCGATTTTTCTTTTAGAAGATTCTAAAATGATAAATTTATAATTATCAATATCTATAATATCATTTTTTTCTGGAATCGAAGAAGTTTTATATAATAAATATCCACCTAATGATTCATAATCTTCGCTCTCATTAATATTATAAGGCATAATGGAATTAAAATCACTAATTTTAATTTGAGATTTAAAGATGTATTCATTTTCATTAATTTTTTGGTAATAATTGATAATTTCATCAAATTCATCGTGTATTTCTCCAATTATTTCTTCTAATATGTCTTCCATTGTTACAATTCCAGCTGTGCTATCAAATTCATCTTTAACAATTAATAAATGCACTTTTTTGGCTTTCATCAATTTTAAAATATTTCCAATTTCTTCGTTTTCATTTACAAAAACAGGCTCTAAAAGTAAATTTTGGAAATTAAACTGATTTTGTTTGAGCAATAAGGGTAAAATATTCTTTACATTTAATATTCCAATAATGTTGTCTATATTTTCTTTATATACAGGATATCGCGAATAGCCGTTCTCTACAATTTTATTAATAATTTCTTTATAATCTAAATCAATTTCTAATGCTGAGATTTCGCTGCGCGGTGTCATAATTTTTTTTACAGTAGTAGTAGAAAATTCAAAAACATTTTCTACAATATCTATATTTTCTTCATCTAATTCGCTCAATTTAGATGTCTCTTCAATTAGAAATTTTACTTCATCGCTAATTTTATGTCGCTTATCTAAATTATGTGTTTCAAATTTTGATTTATTTTCTAATATCTTATCTATTAATTGTAATAATTTGATTAAAGGGAAAAAAATGAAATGAATTAATAAAACTAATGGAGTAGAAAATAAACTATAAAACTTGATATTTTTTTTAGTAAAAAATGTAGTTAATGAATAACCAAAAAATAAATAAATTAAAATAAATAATATGAAAAAAATTATTCTTATAAAAATTATAAGAATTTGATATTCGAAGTCAAACAAATAAACATTTAAAATATTCAGAGTGATTTTTTCTACAAATGAGATTGACGAAATAAAATACAGAAACAAAGATATTAAATATCCAAAATGAATACTAAATTCATAATTATGAAAATTTTGGCTAATATTTTTGGCAATTATTTGTAATTTACTTTGTTGAGCAACATTTTCGTCTTCTAAATATGATGAAAATCTATAAAGAGAATAATTAGCAGAGTTAAAAGTCGCTGTAAGCATTAAAAAAAATAATATAATAACAAAATCTAATATCAACATAATACTGTATATGTTTTTAAAAAAAATTTTCGTTCTAAATGAAAACTAAAATACTGCATCCAAAAGTTATAAATTCTATCAATAAAATTTTTATTGTATTGTTTATTGAAATCATTTTCTAAAATTATTGAATGCAATGATTTCAATTCGTTATAATCAAATTTAAATATATTTTTAAGTGTTAAATTATCCCACATCTTAATATTTCCATCTTGAAAATCAATATAATAATCACTATCTGGCAATAAATCCTTATTCAAGGTAATAGCAAATCCCATATTCGATGAGAGTAAAAACATAAAGTAACAAAATATATTAAATGGTGAAATAGACGTATCTGAAATATTCAACAATGAAAAAAGTAAATGATCAAATAATTTCTCGTTTTTTACCTTTGGTTCTTGAGTTAAATATATACATTCTAAAATCATCATTGCATAAATTAAATTTTCCTGAAATTTACTTAAATTAGAAAAAGATTGAATTAACTCGCTATTTGAAAGTAAATATAAATCTTTATTAGGTTTATTATAAAATGTAAAGTTGGCATATGTGGTTGGTTCTAATGAAGCACCAAACTTGCTTTTTGTATTAAAAGCACCTTTTGCTATAAAAGATAATTTCCCAAAATTTTTTGTAAAAACTTGAATGATTTTGCTTGAGTCACCATATTTTATTGAATTTAAAACTATACCTTCTGTTTTTTCTAACATTTTTTTAAAAAAATTAAAAAATATTTTGCAAAATAGCGAAAAAAGTTTATTTTTGTAATCCTAAATATTCCCGAATAGCTCAGTTGGTTAGAGCATCTGACTGTTAATCAGAGGGTCGGGGGTTCAAGTCCCTCTTCGGGAGCTCAAATTAAAAAGGATATTCTCTGAATGTCCTTTTTTTATTGATATTTTCAGATATAATTTTAATAAAATAATGTATCTTTAAAATAAATATTTTAATAAATTGTATTTTAGTAGATAATTATTTAATAAAAGATTTGAAAAAATTACTTGTTTATATACTGATATATCTTCTGCCATTAGTTGTTTTAATAAATCCTATATATTTTTTCACTTGGAAATTAATGTGGAAAAAACAAATTAACAAATCTTTAAAAACAGATTGGAAAAAAAGCACACTATCATTGTTAAAATTTTCTAAAAATGATTTAAAAAATGGTAAATTAAATTTAAAGTTTATTCATTCAAAGGAATTTAATTTTAACGGTAAAATGTATGATATAGTAGAAGTAATCGAAGAAAAAGATTCTGTAGCTTACCTATGTTACTTAGATATTAAGGAAATGCTTTTTATATCTTCATTACTTGGTGTTAATTTTAAATTAGAAAATCTTCTACCTCTTTTACCTATTATTAAAATAATTCAAATTACAAATTTCGAATTCGAAAATTTATTTTTTGAATTTAAAAATTTAAATTATTTGATATCGATAAAAAAATATTTAAAAAATATTTTCTATGTAAATATTATAATCGAAATAAAAACACCACCTCCAAAGAATTAATTATAACATATTATTTAATCAATTATTAAAGAAATTTAAAATAAAAATTTCAAGAAAATATTTTTATTAATTTTTAAAAAGGAAATAAATATGAATAATAAGTTATTAGTAATATTTTTAATTATTATATTAAGTAATAAGTTAATATCAGAAAATATTAAAAAAGATACATTATCTATAAAAGCTAATGAAATAACAATATCTGCTCTTAGATATCCCGAAAAATTATTAGAAGTTCCACTAGCAATTTCAAAAATTGATATATTACAACTTCAAAATTTAAAAGGTTATAACATTAGCGAACCATTATCAAACGTGCCAGGATTATTATTGCAAGAACGAAGTGGTAGTCCCGATGTAAGAGTAACAATTAGGGGTTTTGGGGCAAGAGGAGCAGGCGACCGCTCAAATTCGGGTACGTCGAGAGGATTAAAGTTTTATTTAAATGGTTTCCCATTGACAGAGCCAGATGGTAGAACATCTTTTGATTTTGTAGAGCCATCTATTATGACAGATATAGAAGTTATTAGGTCTAACGCATCGGCAATTTGGGGAAATGCAGCAGGTGGAGTAGTAAGTTTTAGAACAATTCCAGAATACGTAGATAATAAACTAAAATTTAACTCTTCTTTTGGTAGTTATGGTTTTAAAAAATATACAGTATCTGGAGGACATAATTTCGAAAATGGATTATTAAAAGCAAATGCGCTATATACTCAATATGATGGTTATCGTCAAAATTCAAATGCAGATAGATGGATGTTTGATATAGGGTATTACTCAAAGCTCGATAAAATGACAAATCTTAGTATATATGTAAATGCAGTTAATAATAAATTTAATATTCCCGGACCTATAACCAAAGATGCATTTGATTCAAACTATACTTCTGCAAATCCAGAATATTTGAAAAGAAAAGAACGAAGAGATAATAAGTTAATACTAATTGGTGTTAATTACGATAATTATTTTGATGAAAATAATGTCTTGCATACTTCTATTTATGCTAATCCTAAATATTTACAACGTTCAGAAAGAGGAACATATAGAGATTTTACCCGTTATCATATTGGTGGTAGTTTAAACTTTAGAAATAGTTCACTAATAACCAATTCGATTAAAAATATACTTTTAGTTAGTTTAGATGAGCAATACCAAGATGGAGCTATTTTGTTCTATAGATTAACTCCTGATGCAGGTCGCTCAGATACCCTAAATACAAATAAAAAAGAGGGTGCTAACATAGCAGGTTTTTTTGCTCAAAACGAAGTAATTTTCAGTGATTACTTAAGTTTACTTTTAGGATTAAGATACGATATTTTGACTTATTATAACCAAGATTTTATGAAGTTAAACAATAAAGAAGAGAAAGACTTTACAAAACTATCGCCCAAATTTGGTTTAACTTACAGATTATCACAATATAATTCTATATATTTTAACATTGGAAGTGGTGTAGAGGTCCCTGCTGGTAACGAGACTGATCCCGATCCATCTCTATCAGATAAATTTTTAATCAATCCATTATTAGAGCCTATTACTTCTCAAACTTATGAATTAGGCACAAAAAATTATTTTGATTTTAATAATCAAATAATTAACGGTATATATCTCGAATTAGCTGGATTCTTTATTAAGACTAATAACGATATTATTCCGTATCGAGGTGGTAGATTCTATTTTACAGCTGGTGAAACTAATAGATTAGGATTTGAATCATTGTTGCAATTTGATTTAGCATATGGTTTAGAATTAAAATCAGCTTTTACTTTTATGAGCTCTAAATATGTAGAATATAAAATAGATTCATCTTACTACGATAAAAATAAAGTTGGAGATTTTGCTGATTATAAAGACAACAAAATAGCAGGTATTCCCGACTATTTTTATAGTATTAATTTAAACTATATTCCCGAATTTTTAAATTTTGTTCAAATTGGGTTGAATTTACAGGGAGTTAGTTCATATTTTGCAGATGATGCAAATCAATATGAAGTTCCATCTTATAGCATAATTAATGCGAAAATATCAACCTCACGACCAATTTGGTTGAACAATGATTTCGGTATGAATTTATTTGCAATTTTTAATAACTTAACAGATACAAAATATTCGGGTTCTGCATTTATAAATCCCGATTTAGAAACTAAAACTAAATCTCCTTTTTATTTAGAACCAGGTATGCCATTAAACATTGCATTTGGTATCGAAATTAAATGGAGATAAACATTTTAGTAACTTGATAAGAACATACCTCTCAACCATTTTATAATTGTTGGGAGGTATTATTAAATTCATCATCAATTAAATGATTTTATTAAATCAGTTAATTTTTACTTTTTCTAATCGTTTTTAAAAAAAATATTGAGTTTATTATGAAATATTTAATTATTTATCTTTTTATACTTTTTAGTTCAATAGGTCATTCTCAAAAATTATTAATCCCAATGGATTTATCTCAAACAGATCATCTAAAATCCTATGGATTAGTATATTGGGCAATTAAAAATGGACATATTACGGATTGGTTATTAAATTACAGAGGTGGTTCTTTTGCGATGAATTATGATGATGAAGTTGCTACAGAATGCAGAATAAGAGGTATTTATTTTGAACAAATTTCTGATGCTACATATCAATCAATAATTGAAGAAGTGCAATCAGAAAAGAATAATCAAGAATTAGTTAAATTGGAAAAAGCACCAAAAATTGCAGTATATGCACCTCCCGGAGCCCAACCTTGGGATGATGCTGTAAGACTTGCATTAGAATATGCAGAAATCGAACACGATATAATTTGGGATGAAGAAGTAATGACCGAAAAATTAAAAGATTATGATTGGTTACATCTTCATCACGAAGATTTTACTGGTCAGCACGGAAAATTTTGGGTTGCTTATAGAAATGCTCCTTGGTATATACAACAAGTTGCTCTAAATGAAAGTATGGCAAAAAAACTTGGCTTTCCAGATGTATGCGAACTTAAAAAAGCTGTAGCTCGTAAAATTAGAGAATATGTTGCGTCTGGTGGTTATCTATTTGCAATGTGTACTGCTACAGATTCATACGACATAGCTTTAGCTGTAGAAAATGTTGATATATGTGATGTAATGTTTGACGGAACACCATACGACCACAACGCAAACGAAAAATTAAATTATGAAGAAACTTTTGCCTTCGAAAATTTTAGATTAATTTTAGATCCTACTGAAGTAGAATTTTCAGATATTGATATTGGTGCTAATAATATAAACAATCCCGATGCTGATTATTTTACTCTATTTGAATTTTCTGCCAAGTATGATCCCGTTCCTACTATGCTAACGCAAAATCACGTAAATGTAATAAAAGGTTTCTTAGGACAAACAACTTCTTTCAAAAAAAGTCTACTTAAAAAAACAGTTACGATTTTAGGAATGAAAGAAGGAACTGAAGAAGTAAGATATATATATGGAAATGTAGGTAGAGGTTTTTATACTTGGTATGGTGGACACGATCCCGAAGATTATGTTCATCGAATTGGTGATCCTCCAACTGATTTAAGTCTTTTTAAAAATTCTCCAGGATACAGACTTATTCTAAATAACGTATTATTTCCTGCAGCAAAGAAAAAGAAGCAAAAAACCTAACCTATGATTATTCATTTATATCTATATTTGTAAATTAAAAATTGGCAGCAAATAATGAAGTTTTACTTTAGTATTTTTATTTTTTTTATACCAATATTAGTTCTATCTCAAACTAAAATAGAAATAATTGATACTACAATTAATAGAGCAATAATTAACCAAATTCCTGTATATGGATATTTGGATAAATTAGAAGATGGGCAATTAGAAATTTGTATAGAATTTAATTCATTAGTTTTAGATATTAAAAATGCAAAAACTGATAATAACACTATTTTTTCAGATATAAATGATTTTAAAATTGAATTAAATAATTATTTTAATTCTTTAATAACAATCAAATCTAATAATTATAAAAAAAATACTTTTGGAATTCTTTTTTATCTTGATGTAGAAGGTTTAGCTGGTGGTGATACTCTTTCGATGTTAAAAATAAATTGCTTAAAGCTAAATGGGAATGATATTATAATTTCAATTTTAAAAGAAGGTAAAATAATTGTTAATAGTTCCATAGTTAATCCAAAAATTATAGAAGGTATTAGTCAGAATAGGCCAAATCCGTTTTCAGAAGAAACATCAGCTATTATAACTATTGCAAATAATACTAATATGGATATTAAAGTGTTTACTTTAGATGGTAAAAATGTATTAAATAATGATAATTCAGAATATGGTTTAGAAATATTAATTTTTGATAATAATAATAATTTAATCAAAGATTACCAAAATCATTTATTCCAAAAAGGCGAGTATAAATTAGTTCTTAAAAATAGCTACTCGAAAGTAAGTTCTGGTACTTATTTTTTGGTAATGACTACAAACTCAAATATTTATAAAATAAATTTATTAATAGTAAAATGACAAAATATAAATTCCTTGCATTAATTTTAATACTTTTAATCATTTCACATAAATTAATATTATCTCAAGAAGTTAATAAAAATATAATTGTTAATTACAATGAGCCTATTGGAACTGAATTTTGGCTTTGCTTTATGACTAATTATAAAGAAGATCCAAATAATGCTAAGAATGCTCTTTTACTAGAATTATTTATTACAGGAGATAAAGATGCTAATGTAAATGTAGAGATTAGCGCTATAAATTTTAAAAAACAAATTTTTGTAAAAGGTGGAACTGTAGAAAGTGTAGTAATTGATCCATTAGCACAAATAAGAAGTAATGAAGTAGTAGAAAAAGGTTTAGGTGTTCGAGTTACATCTGATGAACCAATTTCTGTATATGGACTGAATAGGCGTTATCAAACTACAGATACATATTTAGGCTTACCTGTAAATGTTTTAGGAAAAGAGTATAGAGTAATGTGTTACCATATAGCAGAGTCATTATCACCTATATTCGCAATAGTAGGTGTAGAAGATAATACTTTAGTCGAAATTATTCCTAATACATTAACTTCTTCAGGGAAAAAGCCAAAAGAACCATTTCAAGTTACTTTAAACAAAGGCGATGTTTATCAAGTAAAAGGAGAAACACAAAGGCTTCTATTAAGAAGATTTGGATTAGAAGAAAAAGATGCTGATTTAACAGGAACTTTAATTAAGGCTAATAAAAAGATAGCAGTATTTAGTGGTCACGAATGTACTTATGTGCCTGTTGGTCCGCCTAGGATTAAAGCTTGTAATCATCTTGTAGAGCAAATGCCACCAATTAGTTCATGGGGCAAACATTTTTATGTTGGTCGTTTAAAGGGCCGTTCTAAATATACTTATAGAGTATTAGCTAATAGCGATAATACCAAAGTTTTTGAAAATTCTAAATTAATAGCAACATTAAAAGCAGGAGAATATTACGAAAAAAATTCAAACGAAACTGTTCAATTAACAGCTGATAAACCTGTTTTAGTAGCACAATACTCTCAAGGATTCGAGAATGGAGACAAAATTGGCGATCCTATGATGCTATTAATTAGCCCCACACAGCAATTTTTAAAGCAATATAGATTTGCCACTCCTGTAAATGGTAGTTGGAACCATATAGTAAATGTAGTAGTACCAAACACCGCAATAGGAACTATCGAATTAAATGGTAAAAAAGTTCCCGCATCAAAATTTGAATCATTAGGTATCACAAGATATTCAATAGCGTATTTAGAAGTTCCTTTTGGTACTCATTTTATTAAAGGAGATGAGCCATTTGGATTATACTCCTATGGATTTGGATATGGCGAAGTAGATGCTTATGATGCTTATGGAAATATGGGTGGGCAATCTTTTTTAGATTATATTCCTAAAACTGATACTTTAGCACCAATCGCAGATATCTTAAATATTGATGGAAAAGATTATGTAGTATTCCGTGATGATAGGCCCGACGATACAGGTTTAAAAAGTATTAAGATAATTGATAGTAGTGGTATTAAAACTATTATCCCACTTGTTATGGCTGGTGTACCTCAATTACCTATATATATAGAACCAGAAATTTATAATTCTGAAGGGAGAATGATTTTTGAAGTCTCGGATGTGTCAGATAATGCAATAATATATACTTTATGTTATTATTATAATTTAGTTGATCAATCTTTTATTTTTGAAATTAGCGAAGGAATTAATAATAAATGTCTACCATCAACAAGCTATTCAATAGGTATTTTTGGAAAATATTCTTTAGTATCACATAAATCTAATTTTAGCAGAACAGGTAATGTAATTCTAAATGGAAATACTTCTGATGCTTCGGGTAGTGGAGGCTTATTTGGTTTTTATTTAGGTAGAAAAATAATAAAAAATATTAATTTGAATGTTAAACTTAGTTTTGATAATTATGGTGGAATTATCGAAGCTCCAGATAGTCTAATTTCAAGTTTAAGAGATCCTGTTACAGGCAAATTAGTTCCTTATCAAGAGATGTATCAAATAGAATTAAATTCATACTATACAAATTTATCATTAGGAATAGATTATTCATTTATTAGGAATATGTATGCTAATTTTTCACTTAACATAGCCTATAAATTGAATAATTCAGTTGATATTAATCAAAAAATAATAATTCCCGATAATTATGTATATCAGAATGGTTCTAATTCAAGAAAAATTAATATAAATGAATTAACTGAATTAAAATCGTTAAGGTTTGGTTTGTCTTTAGGGATAGGTGCGAATTTCCCAATTAATAGATATATTAATCCTTTTGTTGAAGTAAATTATAATTATTATCCTTTTGATATAATTGATAAAAATTGGAAAATTAACACTTTATCTTTTTTAATTGGTCTAAGATATAAAATTTAAAAAATTGATTAAAAGTATTATATCGATATTACAAAAAGAAATACTAAGTGAATTTAGAACTCGTTATGCTATTTCTACTGTTGCCTTATTTATTTTAACTACTGTAGTGATGATAGTATTTTCTACTGCTGGGGAAAAATTAAATACACAAATTTTAACAGCACTTTTATGGATAATTATGTTCTTTGGTGCAATGACTGCTTTAGCAAAATCTTTTGTATCAGAAGAAGAAAGAGGGACTAGTCTTTTACTGCAAATAATTACGAATAATACATCTATATTTTTTGGGAAATTATTATTTAATATAATTTTATCTATATCAATTAATTTTTTTGCTTTTTTTTTGATGTTAATATTTTTTAATGATTTATTGATAAAAAATTATAGTTTATTTTTTAGTGTATTATTGTTATCTTCTATTGCAATTGCAAGTTCTACCACTCTAATTTCAGCTTTGATAGCAAAAGCAAATTCAAAAAATGCTTTATTTCCTATCTTAAGTTTTCCAATTCTATTACCTATCATATTATTAGGTGTAGAGTTAACAGTAAGTTCTATCAATGGAATAGAATTTAAAGAAATATATAAAGATATTAATTTAATAATTTCTTACTCAGGTTTATTAATCTTGGTTTCTTATTATTTATTCGACTATGTATGGAAAGACTAATCTGCCTGATTCATAGGTATTGAAAATGCAAAAGTAGAACCTTTTCCTAATGCACTTTTTACCCATACTCTACCTTTATGACTTTCTACCAATTTCTTTACTATCCAAAGACCTAAACCTGTAGAAGATTCCCCAGCAGTAGGTTGAGCAGATAATTTAGCTCCTCGTTTAAAAGTATTTTTTAAATCATCTTCACTTAGTCCTAAACCATTATCGCTTACTTCTACTACTAAATTATTAAGTTCTTTACTCGATTTTATTCTTACTGTACCTCCGTTTGGAGTGAATTTAATTGCATTAGAAACTAAATTGTCAATTACTTCATCAATTTTTTGAACATCAAACTCGCCATCGGGGAGTCCTTCCATTAAATCGGTAAACATAGTGATTGATTTATTTTTTGCAGCAATTTGATTTCTTTGATAAACATCTTTTATAATGTCGTTTAGATTGGCTGTATCGAAGTTAAGATTTAATTTAGTGCCTTCTAAAGATAAGATTTTAGAAACTTCTTGAGATAATGCTACAATTTTGCTTGTTGTTTGAGCAATATCATTTATTATTTCTTGTTGTTCGGTTGCAGTCAGATCATATGAAGTAAGAAGCTCTACTAAACTTTTAATTAACGAAGCCGGATTTTTAATATCGTGAATAATTACTGCAAATAAATCATCTTTCTGTCGTTGTAATTCTTCTAATTCACTTTTACTTTTTTCTAATTTTAGAAGATTTGATTGTAGTTCTTTATTTTCTTTATATAATTGTTCACCTCTTGCATTTAAAGCATCTATCTGCCCTCTAAGAGAAGCAATTTCTGCTTTTAATTCCCCATTTTCATATAAAACTCTATCAAATTCATCTTTAGTAACAAAGCTATTTTTGTCAATCATTAATTCACCTTTTTTATTTTGATTAATTTTTTTAAACTTATCTAATTTTTTGATAATTATTACAAGAATTATAATTGCTAATATTAATAGACCTATTAAAACATATATTGTTATACTACTATGGAATATTCCTTGAGAGTTTACAATTACAGTATCTTTCTTGTTCGGTTGTTTGGATAAATTTCTCAATGAATCTAATTCAATTAATAATTGTTTCCTTTTATTATTTACTTCAAATTTAATTATAGCAGAATTTGAACGCCATCTTCTTTGTAGATCAAATCCGCTTATATATAATTCATATTCTCCTTCATTTAAATTTTTATAACTTACTAAACTTTGACCTGTATTAAAGACAGATGAATCTTGTCCCTTTTTTAAAACTAATCTAAATAGGAATGGATCTTTT
>Ga0272446_1001299_pt1 | contig 36612 bp, 21 predicted proteins | sample YNPCB0061_FD_194587 | JGI IMG/M metagenome (GOLD analysis project Ga0272446, IMG submission 194587) | Hot spring microbial mat communities from Yellowstone National Park, WY, United States - YNP-CB-006-1 | ecosystem: Environmental > Aquatic > Thermal springs > Hot (42-90C) > Sediment | place...
GATAAATTTACCATCGTACTCATTGGAAAAGATGGAGGAGAAAAGTACAGAAAAAATGCTATTCTGACTAACGAAGAGTTGTTTGCGGTGATAGATGCAATGCCCATGAGAAGAGCAGAGATGAAACATTAATAGAAATAGGTTTTGCGTTTAGTTTTTATTTCTGAGGGCGGCTATCTCCTGCTCTTTTTGTGCTAATTGCTCTTTAAGCATTTTCTCTTTGTGTTTGAAATCTTCCATGATTTTTGCCATAAGTTTTTTCTGTTGTTCTACCAAAAGTTTGGTGCGTTTCTGCTCCTCTTCTTTGAGTTTCTCTATTTCTGCTTTTGCGTTTTCCAATTCTTTCAGTTTTTGTTGCATTTCCTCCTGTCTCTGTGCCAATACTTTATTTACCATTTGCAATTCCTCGCCTTGTTTTTTAGTTTTCTCCACAGACTTTTTTAAGATAGCCTCGTTAGTTTTCAGTCTATTATTTACAAACTCTATTTCTTCTTGCTTGCGTTTCATCTGTTCTTGGGTAGCGATAAGTTCTTCTACATTTTGTCGCATCTCTTCCTCTTGGGCGCGTAACATTTCTGATTGCTCTTGGCTTTCTCTAAGCAGTTGAGCAGTCCTTTCATTGATTTTAGCGGTAGCAATCGTGGAGGCGATATTTTCTGCTACTTTTTCTAAAAATTCTCTTTGGTAATCTTGAAAATCCTCAAAAGAAGCTATCTCTATGACTCCATAGGTATAATCGTTGATTTTTAGTGGGATAATCAATAGGTATGAGGGCGTAGCTTCTCCAAGTCCTGAGGTAATACTTACATAACCATTGGGGATTTCTTTGAGATAAATTATATCTTTTTCTAAAAAAGCCTGCCCAAGCAGTCCATCGCCTGCGGGAATGCTGTTTTCTATATATCGTTTGCGCTCATAAGCATAGCAGGCAAGCAAATCTAAGGACTGTTTGGCTTCGTTGTAAAGAAAAATGCCTCCCTGATTAGCATTTAAGTACTTGACTAAGTTACTAATAATTTTATCTCCTAAATCTTTTAGGTCTTGATTGTCTAAACGCAAAATACTGACAAACTTTGCCAGTCCTTCATTTGTCCACTTTCTTTGCTGTTCCTCTTCGTTGGCTTTTTTGAGGTTATCTCGCATTGCAAGCAGAGCGTAACCAAGCACGTCTTTTTCACTACGCGCTTCCAATTGCGCATTAAAATCGCCTTTCCCTACTTTGTCGGCGAATAAAGTAATTTTTTCTAATCCTTCACTAATGGCATTTAACCCTTTAAAAACCGTCCCTATTTCATTATTTTTAATTTCTTTAGAATATTTGACCAATTCTCCTTCTGCAATGCGTTGGCTGAGAGAGGAAATTTGGTGTAAAGGTTGGATAACGAAGCTAAAAATAGCATATAGATTAACTGCAAAAATAGACAGCAAGACTACCAACAAGGTCAGCAAGTATTTGAGATGCCTGCTATCATACTGTTGGATAAGAGAATAGTAATGGTCGCTTAGGGCGCTAGTGATATTTCTTATTTTACCTACATTATTCACGATATATTTTTGAGCATTGATGTCTATTTTTTCAGGGCGACTGTTGGTAATTTTGAAAAGATTTTCCTTGTAGCCTATCCACTCTGCTTCTAACTGTGAGAGAATATCTAGACTTTTAGCATCAGTAAACGGCTCAACTTGTGTGGCTGTATTGCTAAATGTTACCTCGCCTCCTTGCTTCAGCACGCTGAAGTAGCCATCAAAATCATTTATATCATTGTTAATATCTACAATAGCTGTGCGTTCTCCGTCTGCATAGTTAAGGGCATGAAAACTCAAAGAAGTCACTGACTGTTCTAAACGATTGGCTAATTCCAAATGGATAACTTTTTCGGAAGTATTCAAATAGTCATAGATAAGCCCAGAAACACCCAAAATAATGGTAGAAAATACTAAGCTAAAAACTATCCTTAATCGTTGTTTAAAATTTAGATTATTCATGCGCATTAATAATATTAACAACAAAAATGTGTACTTTTAGCACAAGGGGGAAATGTTTATGATACAAAGTAACGAAATTAATTTTTTAAAAGTAATATTGTCTAATATTCGGATAAAAATATGGTTTTTCCAAATAATATCCAAAAACAAGATTGGCAAGTCATTAGGAGTATCTTGCTACTTGGAGCGTTGATGATTCCTTTGGCGGGGCATTTGGCTACTTTTTGGCTGATAGAAGCTAAGGACGCATTAGCAATTCGTTATTTTTTTGCCTTAGAGAGTGTTTTATGGATATACTGCTTTGCTCACAAAAAAATCATGAGCAGATGGGCGTATCTTTGGCTTTATACTCATATTATACTCTTAGACCTTTTTTTTAGTATTTTGTTATATATCAATCAGTTGCACTACTTGTACCAACTGCAATTCCTTATTGTGTATGTAGCGCTTGCTTTTTGTATTCGTCATCCTCGCTTTATAGTCGTCTTTTCCACGCTCAATACTGCGGTGTTGAGTATAATGATTTTCTCATTGGCTAACCCGACGCCAGATATATATGCTTTTGGCGTAGCGGCGACAGCTTTTATTTGGATTACTTTTGCTTTCAATTTGCCTTTTAATAAACTATTGATTGCTGTACAAAAAAGTTGGGTAGAGTTGGAGGCAAGCCAAATGGCTTTATCTGAATCCGAACGTTATATGAAGGCTTTTCTCAACAGTGCCGAAGAGGGCATGATAGTTCTTTCCGCAGAAAGAAAAGTATTGATTTTCAATAATGTAGCGGAGGCTTTGAGTAAAATATTAGCTAATTTTACTTTGGAGAAAGGAGTGCTGTTTGATAAGTTTTTTATTAATAAAAGCCATTTAGATAGTTTTAAACATAGCTTTCATTGCGCTCTGAGTGGCGAGAGGGTGAAAGTAGTCAGAAAATCAGAAGATGGGCAAAAGTGGAATACTTACAGCTATACACCTATCTATGATGAGCAAGGTAAGGTTTGGGCAGTAGGGATAGCTATCGCTGATATTACCAAGGAAAAAACCTACGAAGACGAACTACGCAAGGCAGAGGAAATGTACAGGCAGATTTTGAATGCAGTGGAGGAGCAGATTATTGTCAAAGAAAGAGGGGCGAGATATATTTGGGCAAACAAAGCCTTTCAAGATTTTTATCAAAGAAGTCTCGAGCAGTTCGCTAAGTTTTCAGAGGGCGTGTTTGACGATAAAGAGTTAGAACAAAAATCTGAGCAAGATGATGCTTATATCTTTGAAACGGGACAGAGCATTACTACTTATGAATCGTTAAGGCGATATGACGGAGAGGAGCGAATTTTTCAAACAGTAAAATCGCCTATCAAAGACGCTCATGGACAAGTAATTTTGACTGTAAGTGTAGCAAGAGATGTTACAGAGCAGTTTGAGATAGAGAAAGAACTGCGGCAGTCAATCAAAGTATCCGAAGAGTTATTCAAGCAACTCGTCAAAAGTAGAGATGAACTGGCAGAGAGCGAAAGAAAGTTGCGTCTATTAGCAGATAATTCCGCAGAAATGATTTCCCTCTGTACACCTGACGGAACGATTACCTATTTAAGTCCTTCTTCTGAAAAACTCACAGGCTACAAGAGAGAAATGCTATACGGAAAAAATTTGGTAGATTTCTTCCACCCTGACGATATACACCTTGTTCAGATAGCTTCACAAGAGCAAGTAAGCCAAAATATCAAAGAAATACATCTAACGCATCGGTTTAAAGTTGCAAATGAGAGCTATCTTTGGCTGGATAGCATTTTCAAATACATTTTTGACGAAAATGGAGAAGTACTAAACTTACAGACCTCCTCGCGTGATGTCAGCAGCCGAGTAGCCGCAGAACGAGCTTTACAGTCCTCCGAAGCCAAGTTCAGGGAACTTTTCAATAGTGGCTATGATGCAATTTTTATTTTTGAAATTCTTGAAAACAATATTCCCGAACTTATCGAGGTCAATCAGATAGCTTGTAAGATGTTTGGTTATACTGCTGAGGAGTTTCTGAAACAAAAAATTCGCGATTTAGAACCCGTACTTAGCAGAGAGGTATTGCAAGAAAGAATACAAACCCTGCTCAAAGAAAAATCTCTGTCTTATGAAACTGTTTTACGCACCAAGCAAGGCGATTTGATACCCGTGGAGGTAGTGAATACGTTTAGCAAGTATGAAGACCACCAAGTAGTACAGGCAGTAGTAAGGGATATAACAGAAAGAAAAAAAATAGAAAAGATACAGCGAGAGAAGGAAATTGCTGAGCAAGCCCTCAAAATAAAATCCAATTTTTTAGCGAGTATGGGGCATGAAATCCGCACGCCTATGAACGGCATTATTGGCATGGCACACCTCTTGACTAATCCTTCGCATACGGCTAAGCAAGCTATCTACGCCAAAGCCATTTTGGAAAGTAGTCAAAATTTGCTGAACATACTGAATGACATTCTGACGCTTTCCCAAATAGAGGCAAACAAAGTATCTCTTAACATAAAAACATTTCACTTTCATAGATTAATCAGAAACCTGAAACAACTTTTTGCTCCTTTAATTATGCAGAAAAACCTGCATTTCTTTGCAGATATAGATGAAAACATACCAACCTTTATTAGTGCAGACGAGAGTAAAATTTTGCAAGTACTTACCAACTTGCTAAGCAATGCCGTTAAGTTTACTCAGCAAGGGAAGATAAGATTGGTAGCAGAAATCCTGAGCAAAGATGAGATAAGCCAAACTTTATGGCTTAAAATGAGTGTATCTGATACAGGGAAAGGTATCAGCCCTGAGTATCAAAAAGCTATCTTTGAGCATTTTTACCAAGTAGAAAACAAGCAAGAAGGCAAAAATGAAGGAGCGGGATTAGGTTTAGCTATATGCAAGGAACTGGTCACTTTCTGGAAAGGAACAATAGGAGTTGAAAGCGTAGAAAATCAAGGGAGTACGTTTTGGTTTACAGTTCCTGTGAAAAAGGGAACGCCCCCCTTGATAAAAGAACCCGTAGCAAAAATGGATTTCTCCTCGCTTAGATTTCAGAACGCTAAGGTACTTATCGTAGAAGACAAAAAAGTGAACCAAGAAATTATCAAAATCATTGTAGAAGAAAAGGGCTGTATGGTAGAGATGGCTAATAATGGGGTAGAAGCCTTAGCACTTGCCCAAGCCGAACAATTTGACTTAATCATCATGGACATACTGATGCCTGTCATGAACGGCTTAGAGGCTACTCGCCGAATTAAAGAAAAAGTACCTCACCCTCCTATTATTATCGGATTAAGCGCCAATACCATAGACGAAGAGGTAAAAGACTACCTTGCCCAAGGCATGGATGATTACCTTGCCAAACCTGTAGTCCCTACTTTGCTCTATGAGAAAATGGTTTATTGGCTACCCAACAAAGTTCGTTTCAATAAAGAAGAAAAACTTGTAAAAGAAGAGGAGAAATCCTCAAAAAATCAATTAGATACAGACAGACTTGATAAGCCTGCCCTTCAAAGAAACGCCAATTTGATAAATGTAAGCACCATAGAAAAAATAAAAACCTTATCAAAAAATAACCAAGAGTACTTGGCTTCTTTGTACTTATCTTTTGAGGAAGATGTAGAAAAACTAATCGCTGATGCCCAAGCGAGCATTCAGGCGCAGGATAAGGCACAGTTAGCACGCCACATTCATACCTTGAAAGGCTTAGCAGGCACAATAGGGGCTTCTGCTTTGCATAGCATCGTTTCAGAGTTTTATATAAAACTCAAAAACAATGACTTAGAAAATGAATCCCAAGAAAATTTACTGGCTGTAATTCAAAACATTAAAGATATTTTCCAAAAGACCTGTCCATTGCTTGCCCAGACCTTAGAAATTTAACAAGCCTAAAGGTGCAAAATATTCCTATTAATTTTTTTATTTCCATGAAAAATGATATAATTTGCAAGAAAGTTACAATTCTCGCTATTATTCTTTCGTTAAACTTTCATTTAATACAAGCAAGCAAATATAAATCTATACATACACGCATTTCTCTAATCAGTGTACCTAAACCTAAACAATCTAACTTTTATGAAAAAGATACTTTTACATCTAATTCTACCCTTTATTTCCATTTTGTTTTTTCCTCACCAACCTCTTTTGGCGCAAGGTTCGGGGAATGCCGTCCAACTCAATGGGACAACGGGCTACTTGCAATCAGGTGAGGACGTAAACGTATTATTCTCTGAAGACTTACGTATGGAAGGCTGGTTCAAATTTGACGATGTAAGTAAAGCAGTTTTTTTGATAAATATAGCCAATGACGAGGCTGCTACAGGCGCACCTGCTTTTCCCAATCCAGCTACTACGCCTCCATTCCGCACTCAGAAAGCTCTGTGGTGGAGTGGAAGTACTGGGGCATTAAATATCCCTGCCAATCATTTAGTTATAACTATCAGAGATAACAGTGGAATTTTTAATGACGGTGGTGGAAGTTGTAGTTTAGTAAGTGAAAATAGGGGTAGATTTTGGGATTTTTCTTTCCCTTTTACTTTGCAGCCCAATGTTTGGTATCATTTATCTGCTATCATTAACGACGACGCTCTGGGGAATACCTTAAGTACACAAATGATTGTCAATGGGATTGCCCTTACCTCAAGCGACAACGTATTAAGGACAATTCCCGCAGGAGTAGGCGCAGGATGTCCCACACAAATCTTTAATGTTCCTATTGTTCCTTCTACCCTGCCTACGGTAGATATTGGAGGACGAATCATAGCAGGAGCAACTTATGGAGTAATTGCTACCGGCGATGTAGAAACTAATGTGTTTATTGGTATGCGTCCTGACGAGTTGTTTGGTGCTAATCAATATCCTGCAAGTGGTATTTTTCTTTTTGCTGGGCAGATAGACCATATCAGAATTTCTAACTCTGGGAGAAACGAGACAAGTGTGCGTACAAGCATGTGTAACAACAGCGTAACGAATCTAATGACTTATACTTTTGATGATGCGCCTGACTACGATGATACGGGAACATTAGCTACACAACCACCGCTAAAGCCCATTGGCGGAGTTACCCAAGTGCTTTCTGGCGCACCTATTGGAGATGCAAGCACTTTTGTCTATGGCGGAACAAGCCTTACGCTTAACTATCCTACTGAGGTGACGAGTACTTTCGGTATCAACGTAACCGCGGGGACTTCCAACGTATTGCATATTTATAGAGTAGATGCTTCTCCTAATAATACTACTTTGCCAACCCAAATGGGCAATTTTGACACGCGCTATTTTGGGATTTTTACAGGTACGGACAATATCACATATAACGCAGTATATACCTATACTACTAATACTGCTCCTAACCCTCCTTTGAGTAGTAGTCCCACTGCGCTTGCCGTAGCAAGAAGAGATAGAAATAACTCAGGAGCGTTTGCTTTCCAAGCAGGAACAGTGAATACTATAGCTACTACGCATACAGTTACAGGGCTAACAACAGACCTAAGTGCCTCTCCGCCAAGAAACCAGCAAGAATTTATCTATGGTGCAGTCTCGGACCCTATTTTAGCCAATATAGAAGGCACGGCAATTGCTTACTTAGAAGGTCCGGGCAATCCTGCTACTAATCCTACCGTGCAACTTTCCAATACGATTACTGTAGCATACGGAGGAACGCTCACCAGTGCAACTGTGCAGATTACGGGTAACTATCAAAATGGACAAGATATTTTAGGCTTTGTCAATGGCTTGTATGGAGGAGTTAATTTCACGGGTGTTTTTAACGCCGCTACAGGTACCATGACTATTACGCCAGATGTAGCAGGTACAGGTACGGCTGCTGCTACCCAAGCTGCTTTGAGAGCAGTTACTTATTACAACAACAGTGATAATCCTAATACCTCTACCAGAACAGTTACATTTAGAGTAATAGACGGGGCTAAACAAAGCAATGTGCAAACCCGAAATATAAACATTACCGCAGTAAACGATGCTCCCACGCTCTCCGGGCAGACCTGCTCTGGGGCTACTTTTACCGAAGACGGCGCGGCAGTAAATATTTTAACAGCTATTACAGTAGATGACCCCGACAATACCTCATTGACTATTGCTACTGTTCGCATTACCAATGTGCAGGCAAGCGATTTATTGTCTTTCTCTCCTATTATGGGCAATCCTGTAAGCTTTGCAAGTTATAACGCAGGTACAGGCACACTTACACTAAACGTCAATGCGGCTACTCATGCCCAACTTGCCGCCGCTTTACAAGCTGTAACTTTTAGCAATGGTAGCCAGAACCCTAATACTACCCCAAGAGTGATTAGGTTTACTGTAAGAGATGCTGCGTTAAATAGTAATGACATAGACTGTACTATTAATGTGGTTTCGGTAAATGATAAACCCGTCATTAGCCCTGCAGCAAGCAGCGTTACTTACAATAAGTTAGCGCCAGCTATTAATGTTGCTTCCTCTGCTACAGTCAGCGATATTGACAATACTAACTTGGTATCACTGACTTTAACCATAGGCAGTTACAATGCAGGCGAAGACGTAATTACCTTTACCTGCCCCACAGGAATTACCTGTCCCGCAGTAGGCGCTACCATGAACTTTACAGGAACAGCACCCTTAGCCTCTTATCAAGCACTCATCAGAAGTTTTACTTACAGGAATACTTCTGGTACGCCTACAGGTATGAATAGAACTTTTACTTTCCAAGCCAATGATGGTGAGGCTATAAACAATTTAAGCGACAACGCTGTATTTACAGTAAATATCAATGCTAATTTTAATGTTCCTCCTACGTTGGACGCAGGTTGTCCTACTGCTATTGCTAACTTTACCGAAGGAGATAACCTATTAGATATTTTCCCTAATCCTTTGGACGTTAATGATATAGACAACACTAACTTATCAAAAGTAGAATTTAAAATTACTACAGGTTATATCAATGGTGAAGACGAACTACTATATGATGATGATGCTATTCCACTTCCGGGTACGCTTACAGCCACTTGGAACGCCGCCACAGGCACACTCACTATTGCAGGCGTAGATTTAATTACAGTGTACGAAAGCATCATCCCACGCATTAAATACAAAAATGAAAGCGAAAAGCCTACGGCAGGCAATCGTACCATCACTGTTCAGTTTTTTGATAACGGCTTTCCCGATGGAAACAGCACAAATATCAAAAGTACAAGCCTTTGCTCTTTCCAAATTAACGTCATTCCTGTCAATGACCCTCCTGTACTTAGCAATATTGGCACTTCTCCGATTACTTATGTGGAAAACGCGCTTCCTCTTGCTATTACTTCTACCATAGAAGTAACAGATGTGGACAATGACAACATGGCAAGTGCTACGGTAAGCATTACCAGTAACTACCAAAGCGGACAAGATGTATTAGAATTTACTAATCAGTTAGGCATTACAGGCTCTTGGAATGCGACAACGGGAGTGCTTACACTCTCGGGTTCCTCTTCCAAAGCCAACTATCAAACAGCTCTTAGAAGTGTAACATATAAAAATACAAGTGAGAATCCAAGTACTTTGGTGCGTACTGTTTCATTTAGAGTAAATGACGGACAAAGTGCGAACAATTTGAGCAATATACTGACCATAGACATCAACGTTATTCCTGTCAATGACCCACCTGTATTAGCCAATATAGAAAGCACGGCTTTGACATATACAGAAGGAGATTTACTGAAAGTAATTACGGCTACTATTACTGTAACTGATGTTGATGATGATAATATGGAAAGTGCGACAGTGGCTATTACAGGTAATTACCAAAACGGAGAAGATGTGTTATTCTTTGTAAATCAAAGTGGAATTACAGGTGTTTTTAATGCGATGACAGGCGTTCTTACCTTAACAGGAACTTCCTCTAAAGCCAATTATCAAACGGCATTGAGAAGCGTAAGCTACCTCAACACAAGCAGTAATCCTAATACCTCTGACAGGACAATTACTTTTAGAGTAAATGACGGAGATGTAAATAGTAACACTCAGAGCAGAATTGTGAAAGTTATTTCAGTGAATAATCCTCCGCTCATTACTTATGCTCCTGTAGAGGCGCAGACTTACACCGAGAACGAGGCTCCCAAAGGTATTTTCCCATCGCCTATGAATTTTACTATTCTTGACTTAGACGATGCCAATTTAGTACAGGCAACCATACAAATTACCTCTAACTATTTTGCTAATCAAGATGTATTAGGTTTTACGAACCAGTTAGGCATTACAGGCTCTTGGAACGCAGCTACAGGTACACTGACTTTAACAGGAATATCCTCCGTCGCTAATTACGAAACAGCGATTAGAAATGTTACTTATGTCAATACCAGTGAAAATCCAAGCAGTTTGCCGCGTACGCTCACTATCTTAGTGAATGATGGAAAAGTAAATAGTGTACCTACGATTACCCAGATTATCAACGTCATTCCTGTCAATGACCTTCCTGTTATTACCAATATCAATCGCCAAATTGTCATCAATGGATTTTTGCAACTATTCAGGAATCCGTTTGATGATGCCTATACTGACGTGGAAGGTGAACCCTTGCAGCGAATTTTAATTACTTCTTTGCCTAACCATGGTACGCTAAAAAATAATAATGTCGATGTGGTCTTAGGTCAGGAAATTGCCGCAGCTAATATTAATTTGAATTATGTACCGAACTTGAATTACGTGGGCGATGACTTTTTTGAATGGAGAGCCTCTGACAGGGCTACGGGCATGAGTCTATCTAATACTGCACGCGTCAATATCCAAATAGGGCTACCTTCGCTTTATCCTCCAGATAAGCTAAAAGCCCAAGCAGGAAGCCGTCAAGTATTGCTTACTTGGGACCCCGTAGTAGTAAGCGGATTAAAAATACAGTATGAAATTTATATACTCGCTCCTAATCAACCATGGAAACTTGTAGGGACTACTAATGAAGAAAAATTCTTAGTTACAGGACTTGAAAATGCCCAAACATATAGCTTCAGGATACTCGCTTTTGATGACTTAGGCAGAAGAAGCGACTTCTCAAAAATAGTGAGTGCAAGACCTTCCATTGTCTTAGGCACAGAAGATGACACCTCGTCGCTCCAACTCAGCCTCTTCCCTAACCCTAATGCAGGAAGTTTTGTAATTCAATTTGTAGAAAAAACAAGTAAAAAAGCAAATCTATCTATTATCAATACTCTGGGACAGAGGGTATTTGAAAAAGAAATAAAATCGAGTACGGGCTTATATGAGGAAAAGATAGAAGTGGAAGCATTGAGCGAAGGAACTTATATCTTACTTATTAGCACAGGCACAAACACTTACCAAAAGAGATTCGTCGTTAGCCAATAAGTAATTGCTCTTTTATTATAACTTTCCAAAAGCTTCAAGCTTTTGGAAAGTTATACTCAATTGGGATTAGTTTTTATGTTTTACCAACGCTTATAAAGTTTTAAACCTTATAAACATTAATTTTCACTGCCCAATTTAAAACCTTGTTCGCAAGCCATTTTGTTTTGAGTATAAATTCCTATGTATTCTCTAAAATCTTTTTTAGTACTGCTTGAGCTGCCCAAAGGCGATTAGCCGCTTGTTTGATGACAATAGACTGTGGACTATCAATGACCTCATCATCAACTACCACGTTGCGGCGTACAGGAAGGCAGTGCATAAAATATGCCTGATTGGTGAGTTTCATCTTGTCTGCTGATACTGTCCAACTGCGGTCTTTGCTCAAAATCTTTCCGTATTGTTTGTAAGATGACCAATTTTTAGCATAAATAAACTCTGCCCCCTCAAAGGCTTTCTTTTGGTCATATTCTATCTTAGCATTCCAAGTATATTTTTCGTCTAACTCGTAGCCCGCTGGGTGTGTAATTACTAAATCTACGTCAGCATGACACATCCATTCAGAAAAAGAGTTTGGTACGGCTTGGGGTAAGGCTTTGGGGTGCGGAGCCCAAGTCAATACGACCTTAGGCTTTGGTGTTCTTTTGTATTCTTGGATAGTAACAAGGTCAGCCAAAGACTGCAAAGGGTGCAAAGTCGTGGACTCCAAACTTACTATGGGTACGCCAGCATATTGAATGAATTGATTTAAAACTTTTTCAGCATAGTCCTCTTCCTTATTTTCTAAACTTGGGAAAGACCTTATCCCTATAATATCGCAATACTGTCCCATTACTGCTACGGCATCTTTTACATGTTCGGCAGCCTCTCCGTCCATTACTGCTCCTTCTCTGCTTTCTAATTTCCAACCTTCTTTATTAATGTCCATGACAATAACATTCATTCCCAAATTTATCGCCGCTCGTTGTGTACTAAGTCTTGTTCTCAAACTTGGGTTCATGAAAATTAAGCCTAACACTTTATTTTCTCCAAGATGTTTAAAAGCGTAGGGTTGTTGTTTTAAAAGTAGAACCTCCTCTACTAAAGCTGAAATTTTTGTAACATCTTTGACACTGGTAAAATGTTTCATTTTTAAATATGGTAAAAGCAGAATTTGATTAAGTAGATTTTTAATTGCAAATTTGAATATAATTTTAATAAATATTTTAAAATCTATGTAGATATGAAAAAAAGCGAAACAAAAAACTCAAGAAGAAAATTTTTGAAAACTTTGGGTGGAACTTCTGCCTTTCTTGCTTCTAGCGCATTAGGAAACTACGCTAATGCAAAAGTAATACAGCTAAAAGCTGAGCAGGAAACTGAGAAAAAATATACTGCCAATGACAAAGTACGATTAGCTGTAATTGGCTTAGGTATCATTGGACATTATGATATAGACACAGCTTTGAAAGTGCAAGGAACTGAGTTGGCGGCAATCTGTGATTTGTATGATGGGAGGTTGGAGCAGGGCAGACGCAAGTACGGAAAAAATATATTCGTCACCAGAGATTACCGAGAGGTATTAGAAAGGAAAGACATAGATGCAGTATTAATTTGTACCCCAGACCATTGGCATAGCCAAATAGCCATCGATGCCATGAACAAGGGTAAGCATGTGTATTGCGAAAAGCCTATGGTACATAAACTGGAGCAGGGCTTGCCTGTTATAGAAGCACAGAAAAAGACAGGAAAAGTTTTGCAAGTAGGTAGCCAACGCACAAGTAGTATTGCGATGGCAGAAGCCAAAAAGCTATACGAAGCAGGCACAATCGGACAGATTAACATGGTTATGGCAACTTACAACCGCCACAGTTCAGGTGGAGCATGGCAATATTCTATTCCTCCTGATGCTTCCGAAAAAAATATTGACTTTGACCGATTCTTGGGCAATGCGCCTAAGACGCCATTTGACCCTGTGCGATTTTTCCGTTGGAGAAATTATCAGGACTACGGTACGGGCGTTCCCGGCGACTTGTTTGTCCACTTGCTCTCAGGTTTGCACTATATCACTGGCGCGCTCGGACCCACAAGGATTATGGCAAGCGGTCAATTAGCTTATTGGAAAGATGGTCGTGATGTGCCAGATGTGGTTTCTGCTATCATGGAATACCCCGCCACAGACAAGCAACCCGCCTTCCAAGCGGTATTGCAGGTAAACTTTGTAGATGGTTCAGGTGGAAGAAATCAAACGCAAATCATCGGTTCGGAGGGCATGATAGACATTGGTTGGAATGATTTTGTGGTCAAACGCAATCCTCTCCCTAAGGCACCTGACTTTGGAGGCTACGATTCTCTTTTTACTTTTACCGAAGAAGTACAAAAAGAATTTATAAAGCAATACGATGCTAAGTACAGCAAAGAAGATAGAGAATGGAAAAAAGTAGAAGATATTGTTTACAAAGCAGAAAGAGGCTATGATGACAGATTAGACCATTTTAAAAACTTTTTTGCCTCTATTCGCCAGGGCAAACCTATAACTCAAGATGCCTCATTCGGTTTTCGCGCCGCCGCCCCTTGCTTAGCTACTAATATTAGCATTTTTGAGCAGAAAATCGTACAATGGGACCCCATGAATATGAAAATAAGTTAGCGTAGAAGCAATGAAACGTAAGTAAAAATTAGTTTGCAAAACTGAAAACTTTGGAAAACTCAAGAAGTATTATGTTTGCCAAAGATACATATACTCAATCGAAATTGGTTTTGATTGAGTATTAACGTTTATAAGGTTTCAAACCTTATAAACGTTTGCAAACCGTTGTGTTTTAAGTATAAATACTAAAAATAGAATAAAAATTTTCCAAAGTTTTCAAAATATAGTCAATATATGATGGCTCAATTCAAATAAAACATAAATAGCTCTCAAATCTTGAGTTTTCTCAAAAAATATTCTACTCCATTAGCTACTTTCTCCAATCCCAAACTACTATTGCCCAATGCTCGCCGTTAGGGGTAGCGTATTCATGTATATTTTGGAAGCCAACTCTTTGGTGTGCTTTCATAGAGCGAGTATTTCTAAGTGCAACCTCGGTAATTACCTTGTCAAATTGATTTTCAAAATAGGACCTCATCGCTTGGTACATACCATCAAATACGCCCAACCCCCGGTAATTTTTATCTACGCAGACCTGTCCCATTATAACATAAGGAGAATCGCTTAATTTTTTCCCTTGATAATCGATTTTTTCTATCATTTCAAACATAGGCACTAAGACAGGGACATCATTTTTTAGCTCGGCTAACATAGACAGGCAGTAGCCAATGACTTTTTCTCCGTCTTTGGCAATAGTGCTGGGGGCTAAATCATTCATTCTTTTAAGTAAAGAAAAGGTATGTTCTACGGTAACAAAACCTTGCGAGATAGCCTCTTCCTTACTTATATTTTTAGGTAAATTTACTTGCTGTAAATCTAAAATTTGCTGAATTTCTGCATCTTGACTTACCTGAGTATATTGTATAGACATGAATCTTGCTTTTTTGCAAAGGTAGTAACGTTTGAATTTATTTTCAATACAAATATTTTTCTTATGGTAAAAGACGACTTTTTCTTTATTTTGGGCATAAAGACAGGAAAACTAAAAAGGACTCCTCCATGCTCAAAGACCTCAAAATCATCAAACTACTTCAAAATGGCAAAAATCGTTTCACTTTTGAAAAAATAGGTTGTGTTTTCTGCACAATCTATTTTTAATGTGCTATAAGTGTTTTACGTTATTTGCTAAACTTCAAAGTATTATCTTCTACTGGCTGGGCATGTTCTATTTTCCCGTTTTCATTGAAATTTTCAATATATTTAAGCAGGTTTTCTCCTCCTGGGAACTGTTTAACGTTTTCTAAAATACTACTAAGGTCATTGTCTGTTTTCAATGTTTTTACTACTTCTTTCATCACGGGCAGGAGCATACTTACATTCATCAAAGTTCCGATGACTCCTCCAGTGCTTGTAATGGGCGTACCTGTTCCTGCTTCACCATTTTGGTTAGCTAAGCCATTGATATGTAGAAATTTAATGCTATCAATTTTCTCAGCAGGGAGCATGAGTTTTTCAATAATTTGAGGAAGCAAAGGAATTAGTTTTTCCAAAGCCTGAGCAAGCATAGCATTTCTGCCAATAGAGTTTTCTGCCTCTAACTTTGCTGCTAATGCTTTGGCTTCTGCATTACCGATTTCCATGATGGCTTTTGCCTGATTAACTGCCGCTTGGAGTTCTAATTCTGCGGCTTCTTTTTTGGCTTTTGCAATAGTCATCAGTCTATATGCTTCTGTATCACTTTCTACGTTGTTTTTCGCCAATTGTACCTGCGCTTCTTTTTCGGCATTAGTAACCTCTATTTGCTTTTGGCGGTTAGCTACTTCTATGGCTTTAACTGTGATAGCCTGTTCCTCTGCTTTGATTTTCAAGGCTTCTTGCTTGGCAGTGGCTTCAAGCATTGCCAGCTTTTGTTTTAATTGCTCTGCGGTCATGGTTTCGCGTTGGATTTTAGCAATTTCTACTGCCTGCTCCTTTTCTTGCTGAGCAACTAAAATTGCTTTTTCTCTCAATGCCTCTACTACTCTGGTTTCTTGGAGTTTTTTCTCCTCAGCTATTTTTACTGCACGCTCTTTTTCTATCAACGCCTGTTGCTCAATAGATTCTTGCTCTTGTTTGGTTTTTTCTGCTAAGGCATTTTCCTTTGATACTCTTTCTTTGATTTCTCTTTGCTGTATAGATTCTTTTTCTTTCAAATCCTGCTCTATTTGCAATTGGCGAGTGCGAGCTTCTTGATTTTGTACTGCAATCGTAATTTCTCTTTCTCTTAGTCGTTTGTTGGCTGATTCTGCCTCTACGGAAGTGCGTTGGGCAATTTCTTTGATACCTTTGGCATCTAAGACGTTGTTCTCATCGTGTTTGGAAAGGGGCAGTTGTTCTAAGTAGTGAATAGCTACATCATCAAGGCGATAACCGTTCAGAATGACATCGCCTCCTTGCGTATGCCCAAGAGCGATGAGTATTTCATCTCTGAACTGGTGTCTGTTTTGATATAATTGGTCGAAAGTAAGCTTTGAGCCTGCTGTTTTAAGAGCATCGGCAAACTTTGCTTCAAATAATTCTTTGATAGTCTGTAAATTAGATGCCCTATCGCAACCAATGGTAGTGGCTACCCGCCTAATATCTTCCTCCACGGAATTGATTTTTACATAAAAATCAACCTCTACTTCTGCCCGAATCCCATCTGCACAAGAAAGACTATCAGAACCTTTACGGACAATCTTTACTATTTTTACAGTCAAATCTATGGTTTCTATGCGGTGAAGTAAAGGAATCACAATAGACGAACTTGTAGAAACTTGTGGATAGGAAAAGCCTAAGCCCGTTTTTACCAAAGCAGTCCCCGGTGCCGCTTTTTTCAAAAAAGCATTGAGCAGGGCGAAAATAAAAATTAGAAAAACTACTGCAATTCCCGCAGGAACTAAAACAGTATAAATGTCCAGAAGCATTAGATATGTCATAGTAGTAAGGTATTGAAATGTGAATGATTTAATCTATTATACGCAAGATTAAAGAATAAAGGCATAGAATTGCTAAAAACTTTCGAGAAATACTTACCTTTTATCTTTATTTCAAAGGTGTATAAGTGCTGATGGATTGGCTATCTGACGAAGGTTTAAATGTTTGGCAAAAAGTTTTACCGTATCTTTCGCTCTTACCCTTTCACTATACTAAATCCTCTTGATTTTCCATCGTTACTATGGATTTTTCTTTCTTTTTGACACCTATAAGCAATATGCCTGCAAGCACAAATAAAGTACCTATTACTTGCCAAAGGACTATGGGTTCATCTAAAAAGATATTTGCTAAGACGATAGTAGAAATGGGTCCTATCGTACCCACGATTGCCATATTGTCTGAACCGATGAGTCTTATTCCCTCTGCTGTAAGAAAGGCAGGGGCGACAGTAGCTATCACTGCCATCCAGATATTCAGTTGATAGACCTCTTGTGGGAAGTCCCATAAGCTACTATTTTTGGTAAAAAAATAATGAATGAATACGCAAAGCGTTGCAATTAACATCACATAGGAAGTATATAAAAGCGAACCTACTCTGGGGATAATTCTACCACTCCCAATCAAGTAGATAGAATAAGTAACAGCTGAGGAGAATATCAAGGCAATGCCTAAAAAGAAGTTGGTACTATTCATAGAAAAATCAGTCAATAAAGCCAAAGATATTCCTAAATAAGTCATTATCAGCGCGACAGTTTGGTTTTTAGTAATTTTTTGTTTAAATAAAATTGCCATGAGCAAGATGACAATGGTAGGGTAAATAAACAGAATTAACCTTTCTAAGCTAGCGCTTATGTATTGTAAGCCTAAAAAATCCAATAAACTCGAGCCGTAATAGCCTATGATTCCCATGATAGGAATGAGTACTTTGTCTTTTGGACGGAGGGTAGGTATAGGTGCTTTTTTGTATTGATAAAGAATGACTAAGCAAAAGAAAGGAGCGGAAAATAACATTCTCAAAGTAAGAGTAGAAATAGTATCTACCCCGTAGCGATACATAAGTTTGACTATCACAGCCTTAGAACTAAATCCAATAGCCCCGAGTATGACCATGCCAGCCCCTACAAGTCTTTTCAAATCAAGTGAAACAATTATTTTTTTCATTTAAAAAGCAACCATTATCTTTTTTTACTCCTCTATAGCATAAATTTTATTGGTTGTGAAAAAATAAAAATAGTTAATATCAAATTTAATTTATATGAAAACTTATCTTTTTTCAGTTTTATTAGTACTGTTGGTTCTATCGCATCAACAATCCTTGGCGGCTCATGATTCTTCTTTTTCTATAATCACAGCAACCTACGAGCATACAAGTATATCCGCAGAGCATTTCGGCAAAGTTACTAATCCATCAATTAAATATCAGTTGTCGTGGAAAGAAAGGACTCTTTCTAAAATAACATATAAAAAATTGCCAAAGCAAGAAAAAATATTCAACAACAAAAAAAATCAAAGTCTTTGGGAGGATTACTTGCTTTGATAGTAGTCGGGGTAATACTTATCCCAATAGGTATCCTAATGCTATTGCCTTTATTCATCGTAGGTGTTCTTTTATTGATATTGGGTATCGCTGGAACGTTTTTAGGAGGTATAGGGAGTATTTTTTGGTAAAACATCTAATATTCTGCAAAATATAGCCTTGTAAGAGATGATTCATCTTACAAGGCTTTTATTTTATATGCTCAATCTTTTAGAATTAATCATTTGATTATCATTTGCTTAATCTTTCATTTTATCAAAAACTACTTTTGGTTCAGTATAAAAAAGTAGTGGTGCTAAATGTAGGTTATGTAATGCTAACCTATTTTGATAATCCAAATGAATTTGCTACAAAAACTGCCCCCCCTTTGAAATTGCACCAATACAAAAATCTATAAAAAGTGGATAAGACGCAAAATTATTTTTGCATAATTTGTATATTTCTACTTGTCTTTTATTAAATTTGAATAGTTAGAAGGTGATTAACTTTGAGATTATATGGTGTATAATATTCCTTAGTTTGTCAAGATACATACATAATATAATTACTTAGTAATCAAATTACTAACTCTTTGTAGCTTTTACAGTGATGTAAGATTTTCTTATAGAGTAGGTTGAGGCTGTTGGAGAGATTCAAAAGCTCAGAGTAATCCTGTAATTAGTTATTGCCATTATCTTAAAATTACCCAAAAAGCCTGACAGTTGCGTATAATCCAATAAATACGTACAACCGATTAGCTTTTTCCAATAATTGACTATCCAAGTTTTCTTGAGCAGACCTTGGTTTGCACTTAATATCATCACGCAATTATAAACTAACAAAATTGATGAGTTCTTTATTGTGATTTCATTTTAGGAGCATCTTAAAAGGTGGTACTTCTAATTTTGTGATGGTATTTGTTGAACTCCATCGTTAAATTGGTTATTCAGTGCAATAGAATTTTTAAAATAGATGATGTTTTAATAAATTAGTGGAATTTTAATTTATTTATTATCAGACATATATAGTTATTTTAGTCTTCATTTATCTAATATTTTTACAAAATTAACTATACAAACAATACTTATTCTAACTGATTATCTAACTTAAATAAAAATTGAAAATGAAAAAGAAACTTTTACAAATCTTGTGTATCTTGTTTGCTACTTTATTTTGTCAAGTTGCCGCCTTTGCCAGCGTGAAATTATTGGATAGCCCCATTAGGGGTAAAGTAACCAACTCGGCAGGCGAAGGAATGCCCGGTGTTTCCATTGTTATCAAAGGCACAGGAAAAGGCACTACGACTGATGTAGAAGGCAATTTTTCTATTAATGTGGAAAAAGGTCAGACGCTTGTGTTTTCTTTCATTGGTTACAAGGTGCAAGAAGTAATCGTAGGCGATGAGGCGGTTCTCAATGTTGTGTTGGAAGAGTCCTCCATACAACTTAGCGAAGTAGCCGTTGTAGGTTCTCGCTCTAACATTGCTCGTACAGATGTAGAGCGTCCTGCCCCTATTGACGTGCTGAATTTGAAGGACTTGCAGAGCACAGGACAGATAGAAATTGGGCAAATGCTACAATTTACCTCCCCTTCGTTCAACTCTTCCAAATATGGTATTAACGGTGTGGCAAACTATGCCGACCCTGCTACTTTGCGAGGTCTCTCGCCTGACCAAGTCTTGGTTTTAGTAGATGGCAAACGTCGTCACCAGTTTTCTGCGCTTAACTTAAATATTACCGTAGGTAAAGGTACGGTTGTAACCGACATGAACACTATACCTGCTCTTGCCTTAGACCGAATAGAAATACTTCGCGACGGTGCAGCCGCCCAGTACGGCTCTGATGCTATTGCAGGCATCGTCAATATCGGTTTGAATCGAAGCGTAAACAAAGGCAAAATCATGTCTCAATTTGGTGTTACGACCAAAGGAGATGGTGCCACTTATACGACGGGCGTTAATTACGGATTTCGCTTAGGTAAAGACCGAAGCTATCTTAACCTTACGCTACACTATCAACACGCCGACGGCACCGACCGCTCCGACCCTTTCAACGGCAATATCTATTCCAGTAACGCCACTACGGAGCGTAACACACGTGCTGCTCGAGGCGTATGGCCGGTAGATGGCGAATTTCGCGTTTCTCAATATGGAAGTAATCAAACTACTGCTTATCAAGGATTTGTAAATTTTGGCTATCCTATCAACAATAAATGGACGGTCTATAGCTTTGGTGGATTTTCACATAAATACATCAAAGCCTTTGGTTTCTTCCGCAACGCCATTCCTACTAATGCTAACTCTAATGTTGATATTTGGCCTGATGGCTACTCACCTATCTTACCCGGTACTACAAAAGATTTTTCTGGCGTAGCGGGCATTCGCAAACAGGTATTTGGAGAGTGGAACTTTGATTTTAGCGCAGGTTACGGATATAATTCTTTGGATTTAGAAGCTAAAAGCACTGCGAACCCTTCCATGGGTGCAGATTCGCCACGCGATTTTTATGTAGGTAAAAGTGCTTTCGGACAAACTACTACTGAAGTCAATTTATCAAAAAACTTTACAGGCTTTCTAAACACCAAAACCTTTAACGTAGCTTTGGGCAGCCAGTTTCGCGTGGATAGATTCCAATTGGTACGTGGCGACCCCAATTCATATCTTGTAGGTCCTTTGGCGCGTACACGCGGCAAACTGCCCGGTTCAAGCGGTCGTCCCGGTATTGCTCCCGAAGACGAAACCAATACTACACGCTCTAACATTGGCGTTTATCTGGACGTAGAGTCAGATGTTACTAACAAGTTTCTGCTGGCAGGCGCGCTGCGTTATGAAAACTACAGCGATTTTGGTAGCAACCTTTCTGGTAAAATAGCCACACGTTTGAAACTCACCGAAAGTTTTTCTGTGCGTGGCTCTATTAACCGCGGCTTCCGCGCACCTTCTTTGCAACAAATTTTCAATAGCGTTACAACTTCTACCGTACAGGCGGGTGAGATTCGCCAAACCAAACAGTTGCGCAGCGATGAGCCTCGATTGCGCCAGCTGGGCATCAGCGACCCCAAAGCGGAAACATCTTGGAACTATAACTTTGGTGTTACAGCCAGCATCAAAGATAAATTGCTCATTACCTTAGATGCCTATCAAATAGATATTCAAGACAGAATTATCATCACGGAAAACTTGATTGTCAATAATATTCCCGCTTTGCGCAATCTTTTCCCCGGCTTTCAGGAAGTGGCATTCTTTACTAATCAAATAGATACGCGTACGCAAGGTATTGATTTGGTAACTACCTACAAACACGCATTCAATGAGCGAAAGAGTTTCAACGCCAGCGTGGCTCTGACGCTTAACCGTACAGAAATTAGCCGCATCAAACCTACACCTACACAGTTACAAGAAGGTTCTGTACGTCCAGTAGTGCTTTTAGACACCATCAGTATTGCCTTGATAGAAACCAGCCAACCCCGCGACAAAGTACTTGTATCACTTGGCTATCAGTGGAAAAAATTGAATGCAACGGTTCGCATCAACTATTTCGGTCCTGTTACAGCATGGGAAAAACCAGCGAATTTACCTCACCGAAGCCAAACTTTCGCAGGAAAGACGCTTACTGATATAGTACTTAGCTACAACTTTACCGAAAAATTTTCTATTACAGTGGGCGGAAACAACATTTTTGATGTTTATCCTGACAGAGTGTTTACTAATTATGCCTCTTACTTTAATGGGCAAACGCCCTTCACGCGAAATGCAAACCAGTTTGGTTTTAATGGTGCATTTTACTACATCAACGCATTGTTCAGTTTTTAGGCTTGCCTATAAGACATACATGAATTTGACTATGCTAACATGACAAATATACTTTTCCTGTTTGCTTGCTTGCTGTTAGGAGCCGCTTTGAAAAAAAGCGGCTTCTTCAAACCCAATGCGCACGAAACGCTCAATCAGGTTATTTTGTATGTTTGTTTGCCTGCCGCTACGCTGATTTACGCGTCTGAAGTACAATTGAGCCGCTCTATGCTATTACCTATTCTAATGCCGTGGTGTTTGTATGTGGTAGGTTTTCTTTTTTTCAAATCAATCAGTAGGTCGAGTCGTATGCACCCTCATAGCGAAGCTGTATTGATTATGACAGCCAGCATCCCAAGTGTTTCTTTCTTAGGTTTTCCCATTTTTGAACTTTTTTATGGCTCGGAGGGCTTGCGTATCGGTATTTTAATGAGTCAGGCGGGTTCTTTCATGGTTTGCGCAACTTTGGGTATCATTACCGCTTCTTACTATGCTTCTGGCACCCCCTCATTGAGAAAAATACTGCTCAACGTGTTAGGGTTTCCCGTATTTATAGCCTTTTTAATAGCGATAATTATAAATATAATGGGAATGTCCATTCCGCCAATTCTAAAAGGAGCGATTCAAAAAATAGCCGCGCCTTTTAGTTTTTTAGCATTGTTTTCAGTGGGTTTACAAATGGATTTCTCAGGCAAGCGTGCCTTATTGAAACATCTTTATAAGGGCTTAGTATTTAAACTGTTACTTGCTCCGCTGCTGGTTTGGTTTGTATTGTTTCAAATATGTGGACAGAAAGGCATGGTTGCGGAAATCTGTGTAATTGGTGCAGCCTTAGGACCTATGAATACCGCCGCTATCATTGCAAGCCAATACGGACTTAATCCGCCGCTCGCTTCGGCTATGGTAGGTATAGGTTTGCCGTTTTCCTTGCTGACATCTGTATTCATTTATTATATCTTGCATCTGTAGTGTTAAGGAGGTTATGCTTTCTACTTTGATAATCTGTGCAAATCGGTTTCATCAGTATTATCCTGATGGTAGTTATTGGGGGAATTTCTGCAACTTCTTATCCATAGAATACAGACTTTACAAATTACATGAATTTCCACAGACAAATCAGTGTTTCCTATTCGTCTAACCAGTGTCATCTGTGTTCTATTATTGCATGGTAGGTAGATAATTATTCACAATTTTTACTCACCATCACTTCTTGCATACTACCAAAAATTCTACACAACTTTTCCAAAATTATGTAAGCATATTGCAAGGCTAATTTGCGAACTTTGCAGAAAAAAATCTATGCAAGACAGTACAGTAAGATTTTATCGCCTTCTATCTCTTTTGTTTTTATTGGTATTGTTATCAGCTAATTCTCTGGTTGCTCAAAGCACAGTCAAAGGAGTAGTATATGAAGCACCTAAAACGCCTTTGGTAGGAGCAAATGTATATTGGTTAGGTACACAACAAGGCACAGTTACTAACCAAGAGGGTAAGTTTGAAATAAAGACATCTAAGGATTCTAAAAAGTTGGTTATCAGTTTTGTAGGGTTTAAAAATGATACGATTGATATAGCTACGAATTTCACGAATTTACACGAATTGGAGATTATATTGCAATCTAATACAGAACTCGAAGCCGTAGAAGTCGTAGGGGAACGCAAAGCCTCTTATACAGATTATATAGAAACTAAGGCTGTTAAAGTAATGACGGAGAAGGAGTTATTTAAGGCGGCGTGTTGCAATTTGTCAGAGAGCTTTGAAACCAATCCTTCCGTAGATGTCAATTTTGCTGATGCAGTGAGCGGAACAAAGCAAATAGAAATGCTCGGATTAGCAGGGACTTATACGCAGATTACTACGGAAGTTATGCCTTCGGTGCGTGGCTTAGGGGCTTATTTTGGGCTTTCTTATATTCCCGGAACTTGGATTCATAGTATTCAGGTTGCCAAAGGAGTAGGCTCAGTAGTCAATGGGTACGAATCTGTAGCAGGGCAAATCAATGTAGAGCTTAAAAAGCCCGAGTTTGATGAAAAGCAGCAGGAAAGAATGTTTTTCAATGCGTATATAGATGGTGGAGGGAGAATGGAAGCAAACCTGAATTTGGCAAAAACTTTTAATAAAAATTGGGGAACTGCCTTGCTTTTGCATGGAAGCGCAAGACCTTTCCGCAACGATATGAACATGGACCACTTTCTGGATTTCCCTCTGACCAACCAGTTGAATTTTATTAATCGATGGGCTTATCGCAATGCTAAAATAGGAATAGAAGCGCAGTTTGGAATCAAATATGTAACGGACAATAAGTTAGGAGGCGAGTTTGACTACAAACAAAATGGACAAACAAGCAGAATAGAACCCATTGACCACTCCTTGCATACACCAGAGGAACATGCAGAGCGAATTAATGAAAACTTCCAAAAAGTACCTATTTGGGGATTGGAAATCAACACACGGCGCACTGAAGGCTGGGGGAAAATAGGTTGGGTCAATAAGAAAAAACCTTATCAAAGTGTAGGCTTGCAACTTTCTATGACAGATTATGGACAAGATGCCTATTTTGGATTGACTACCTACAAAGGCAAGCAACAAACAGGCTATGCCAATTTGATTTATCAAACGGTCATAGACAATACCAACCATATTGTCAAAATGGGGACAAGTCTGCTTTATGATAAGTACGATGAGCGATTTAATGCTATCCCATTTGCTCGTAAAGAAGTAGTAGCAGGAACATTTTTTGAATATACTTATACCCATTCAGAAAAATTCAATATGGTAACAGGGCTTCGTGCAGATTATCATAACTTGTTTGGTATTTTTTTTACTCCAAGAATCCATGCACGTTATGCACCTGCGGAAACTACTGTTTTTCGCTTTGCGGCAGGAAGAGGTCAGCGAACTGCCAATATTTTTGCAGAAAATATGTCTATTTTTGCAAGCGCAAGAACACTCCGAATCCAAACTGATAATATCCATAGTAAGGCTTATGGACTCAACCCCGAAATCGCTTGGAACTACGGAGTCAATCTGCACCAAGATTTTACTTTAAACGGCAAAGAAGGCAGCATCAGCATAGATTTTTACAGAACAAATTTTGAAAATCAGGTAGTAGTGGACTTAGATAAGTCAGCAAGAGAAATTAATTTCTATAATTTAGACGGAAAGTCCTATTCCAATAGTTTTCAAACAGAGGTAAACTACGAATTGGCAAAGCATTTTGATATAAGATTGGCTTATCGTTGGTACGATGTAAAAACGACCTATCATGGACAGCTCCTGCAAAGACCTCTGGTAGCTCAAAATCGTGCTTTTATCAATCTTGCCTATATGACACGTAGCAAGTGGACTTTTGACTATACCTTGCAGTGGTGGGGTAGGAAACGCTTGCCCAATACAAGCATGAATCCTGAAAAATATCGCCTGAATGAATTTTCTCCCGCTTTTTTCTTAATGAATGCTCAGATTACTAAGAGTTTCGCTTGGGCGGCAAATCAAAAGAAATTTGATATGTATGTAGGGATAGAAAATATCTTAAATTTTCGCCAAGAAATGCCTATTATAGCTCATGAAGCACCTTTTAGCCAATATTTTGATAGTTCTATCATTTGGGGACCTATTTTTGGCAGAATGGTATATGCAGGAGTGAGGTGGAGAGTAAAGTAGGCAGGATAAAATTTCCCTAACATTAATTTTTTGTGTATTTAAACCCTAAAAATATTGCGTAATTTTAAAATTATCTTTGTTTTGCATTATCAAAAGTTCTAAGTAATTGTTTTTTTACACGGCATTGTTTTAATGTATTCATTTACATAGGACTACCAAATTAATTTAGCATTAATCACTGAGTCATCTTACATTCATCTAATATTTATCTAACCATATCATTATGAGTGCAAACAAAGAATCTTGGGGTTCACGCATAGGTTTAATCTTAGCTATGGCGGGAAATGCCGTAGGTTTAGGTAACTTCTTACGCTTTCCTATGCAGGCTATCCAAAATGGAGGAGGGGCATTTATTATTCCATACTTAGTTTGTTTCCTTATTATGGGCATACCGCTTTTGTGGATTGAATGGTCTATGGGACGCTTTGGGGGAAGGTTTGGGCATCACTCTACTCCGTTTATCGTACAGGAAATGGACCAAAAGCGAAAATATTGGAAGTACATAGGCACTTTTGGGATTTTTACTAACATTGCCGTAGCGGCTTACTATTGCTATATAGAATCTTGGACGCTCTCTTACGTATTCCATTCTCTTTTTGGGACTTTTGATGGCAAGAGCCAAAGCGAAGTTGCACAGTTTTTTACCGACTATACCAATATCTCTACTACCACTTCAGGTATTCCTTATGAAGCGGTAGTTTTTTATTTGATATGTGTAACATTGAATACTTACATTCTTTCAAGAGGTTTGCAGGGTGGGGTAGAAGTAGCAGCGAAAATAGGCATGCCTTTGCTAATTTTATTTGGTATTGTGTTGGCTGTCAGAGGAATTACTTTGGGAACTTCGGGCGCACCAGAAGGTTGTACGGATTGCGACTCTTTCTTGGGAATGAATTATTTGTGGGAGCCTAAGTTTGACTCTTTGGCAAACCCAAAAGTTTGGTTAGCGGCGGCAGGGCAGATATTTTTTACCCTTTCCGTAGGCATGGGAACTATTCATTGCTATGCCTCTTATGTGCGCTCCAAGGAAGATATAGCCCTCAATGCTATGTCAGCGGGATGGATGAACGGATTTGTAGAAATCGTATTAGGTGCATCTATTGTAATTCCAATTGCGGCAGGGTACTTAGGTTTGGCTTGGGTAAAAGAAAAAGCAGGCTTTTCTATGGCTTTTCAAACGATGCCTTACCTGTTTGAGCAGTGGGGGACATTGTTTTCTGCCTTAGCAGGTATGATGTGGTTTGGTTTATTGTTCTTTGCAGGTATCACTTCTTCATTAGCGATGGGAACGCCTTGGATGGGCTTTATGCAAGATGAGTTTGGTTGGAAAAGAGAGAAAGCCGCTTGGTCTTTTGGACTTTTTACCACTGTTTTAGGCTTGCCTACAGTATTCTTTTACAATGAAGGAGTATTTGGAGAATATGACTATTGGGCGGGGACAGTTTCCTTAGTAGTTTTTGCAATGGCTGAAGTAATTCTGTTCTCTTGGATTTTTGGTTTAGAAAAGGGCTGGAGCGAAATCACTATGGGTGCTGATATCCAAGTTCCTGAGTTTTACCGATTTGTTATTAAGTATATAACCCCCATGCTCTTGTTGGTTGTATTTATTGCCTCTTTTTGCTCTCCCGCAGGAGGCGATTGGGGAGCCGCATTTGCTGGCTTGTTCAGTGGACAGGGGTGGAACTTAGACAACGGTTCTATCATTGCCCAAATTATGCACAAAGGAATCAACGAACAGATAGCAAGCACAACTGATGTCGCTACCATAGCGCAATTAGAAGAAAATAAATTTTACATTAATATTGGACGCACCTTGCTTTTGTTTGCCTTTATTTTCATTGCTTTTATTATTTTCTTAGCACATGGGAAAAGAAAAGTAAAACAAGGGGAGGAGATTTTATAATAAAAGGCTTATTCGTTTAAAAAATTTCAGATTTTTAACTCATGATGCAAATATGACTACCTCTGCGTTTTTTATGATGGTAACAGTACAAATAGTTGTTACCGTAGTAACAGGTTACTTTTTGATGAAGGTATTAAAAACACCACCTAAAACGGACTAAATCGGGCTATGAGAATCAAAAAGCTTTTGGTTGCTAATCGCGGGGAGATTGCTCTGCGGGTAATGCGCTCAGCGCGAGAAATGGGTATCCAAACGGTAGCTATTTACAGCGAGGCTGACCGTTTTTCTCCTCATGTCAAATATGCCGATGAAGCAGTTTGTGTAGGGGCACCTCCCTCTGCTCAGTCTTACTTACAAATGGACAAAATCATAGAGGTAGCCAAAAATTTGAGAGTAGATGCGATTCACCCCGGCTATGGATTTCTCTCCGAGCGCGCTGTTTTTTCTCAAAAAGTAGCAGAAGCAGGACTGATTTTTGTAGGTCCTTCACCGTATTCTATAGAGGTCATGGGGAGCAAAATCGAGGCAAAAAAAGCGGCAGATAAGTTTGGGATTCCCTTAGTGCCAGGGCTAAAAGAAGCGATTACAGACATTAGCGAGGCAAAGAAAAAAGCGCAAGAAATAGGCTATCCGATTCTCATTAAGGCAAGTGCAGGCGGAGGGGGAAAGGGCATGAGAATAGTTAATGGCGAAAATGAGTTCGAGGAGCAAATGCAAAGAGCTATCAGCGAAGCAACAGCCGCTTTTGGCGATGGTTCAGTTTTCATAGAAAAATACATTACCTCGCCTAAGCATATAGAAATACAAGTTCTTGGCGACCAGCATGGCAATGTAATCTATCTATTTGAAAGAGAGTGTTCTATCCAAAGAAGACATCAAAAACTTGTGGAAGAAGCTCCTTCTTCTTGTCTGACCCCCGAAATCCGCAAAGCCATGGGCGAATGTGCCGTGTTGGTAGCCAAAGCCTGCAATTATTATGGGGCGGGAACGGTAGAGTTTGTTGTAGATGAATCCCTCAATTTTTATTTCTTAGAAATGAATACTCGACTGCAAGTAGAACACCCTGTTACAGAAATGATTACAGGCGTGGACTTGGTAAAACAACAAATACTCATCGCCGAAGGACAACCACTAACTATCAAACAGGAAGACCTACAAATCAAAGGACACTCAATTGAAGTAAGAGTATGCGCCGAAGACCCTACCAACAATTTTCTCCCTGAGGTAGGCAAACTCCAAACTTACAGACCGCCAAGAGGGGTAGGTATTAGAGTAGATGACGGCTTTGAGGAGGGCATGGAAATTCCTATTTATTATGACAACATGATTGCCAAATTGATTACCTATGCAGACAATCGCACAGAAGCCATCCAAAGAATGATACGCGCCATAGATGAATTCCAAATTACAGGCATACAAACTACATTAAGTTTTTGCAAGTATGTACTTGGACACGAGGCATTTATTTCAGGAAAGTTTGATACAAAGTTTGTAGAAAAATACTTTAAACCAGAATACATTGCTACACTCCCCAACGCAGAAGAAGAAAAAGTGGCAGCAGCATTAGTGAGTAAATTAATGGAGAAAAACGGAAAATCCTCTGTCCCTAAGCATCACTCAAATAATGCTAAGGCAACTCCAAGTCATTGGAAAAATAGAAGGTACAACTCAATGTAAAGCAAACTTAGATTTTCTTCATTACTAAAACGAACGTACCATTTCTGCGGTAAAGTTTAGTTTCATTTTTTGGCGGATAGATGCTATATACTACTTCCATTGGCTCTATGACTATGTTGGTATTGACTGTACTTGTCCATACATCATCTACTTTGACACCTTGAAATGAAATATTATTTTTAAAGGTTTTTTTAAGAAAAGACCTCCAGCCTCGGAGCGTTTTAAGCTGTGGGTTTTTTACCGAAGCAAAAGGCGTTGCAAAGGCAAAATATAGAGCATATCCTAATGTTCCCAGCAGCAACCCTTTCAAATCGTGAGTTTTATGCAGTTTTAAAGGAATTTGTAAGTCTATACAGTGTATTATCGTTCCCCCTTTTTTAAGCATGTTACCCATGTGGGTAAACACCTCATACATCGAGGTAGGCGGAATATGCTCTAAGGTAGAAACAGAAAAAATGACATCATAATAATCTAAAGGAATGTGAGGGTTGTTTGTGTTGCCCACTCTCTCGAAAATATATTTTACATCAGGATTTTTCTGCATAAGTTCATCACGGCTACCCCATCTATTCCACAGCGGCTCGCCACTCTCTACTCCAAAGTCATCAATGACATGGACTTCACAACCATAATTTTGAGCAATGAATTGAGGAAGGTCGCTGTACGCCCCACCAACTTCCACCACCTTCATTCCTTGCTGAAAATGGCAGTTTTTCAGGATAAAAGGACGGTTATGCCCTTTGATGCCCCAGTCTGCAAAAGGAACTTTCTCGTCGTGAAATCTCATCAGTTCCTCTACAGTTGCCCAACGCAATTGTTCTACTTTATACATCTAAAATAATGATTATCAAATCAATCCAATTTGTTTAAATATAAAACCCTGCAAAGGTAGCAAAAAGTGCATAAAACCATCTTATAGGTTCAGTTTTTACCAAAGTTCTAAGAGTAGCCTCGTAGGTGCAAAGCAGAAAAGTAGCAATCTTATTTTCAATTTTTCAAAAGTTTCAGACTTCTGAAAAGTAGTATCTTCTATTCTACAAGGCTACTACCAATTCTTATTAGCCGTCATTTAACTTACAAGACAAAAAACCTCACATTCTACTTAGAAAATATTTTTGATTTCTAACTTTATCAATTATTTTTGAATGATTAAAGACATGAAAACTTAAAAAAATTAGCATATACACTATGGCAGAAGTAATCAGAATGCCCAAAATGAGCGATACCATGACAGAGGGCGTTATCGCTAATTGGTTAGTCAAAGTGGGCGACAAGGTAAAATCTGGCGACATCTTAGCAGAAGTTGAAACTGATAAAGCTACAATGGAGTTAGAAAACTATACAGACGGTACTATACTTTATATAGGGATAGAGAAAGGGAAAGCCGTGCCTGTAGATGGTATCATTGCTGTTATCGGCAAAGAAGGAGAAGACTATCAAAGTTTACTACAAGGAGGAGCAACCTCCGCCCCTGCTCCCAAAACAGAAGCAAAGATAGAACCTCCCATAACCACTCCTTCCGTAGCAAAAGCCTCAGCAGATGAGTTAGCTAAAATCAAAGCAACTATAGTGCGTATGCCTAAGATGAGCGATACTATGACCGAAGGCGTAATCGCTAAATGGTTAGTCAAAGTAGGCGACAAGGTAAAATCCGGCGACATCTTAGCAGAAGTTGAAACCGATAAAGCTACTATGGAGTTAGAAAGCTATGAATCGGGAACTTTGCTTTATATTGGGGCGGAGAACGGCAAATCTGTGCCTGTGGACGGTATCATTGCGATTATTGGCGAAGCAGGAGCAGATTATAAAAAACTTCTCGACGCTTCCCCTACCGTAGCTATCAATAAGCCAGAGGCTATCGCATCTACTACTGCTGATACAAACTTACTTAGTACCACTTCTGCCTCTCAACCTATTATTTCTGAGCCTATGACAAGTTCAGGAGGAAGGGTTTTTGCATCTCCTTTGGCAAAAAAAATGGCAAAAGAAAAAGGGTATGATATTGCCAAAATCAAAGGTACAGGCGAAAACGGGAGAGTGACTAAAAAAGATGTAGAAACTTATAAGCCAGAAATACAAGCTACACCTTCAGTAAGCACTACTATACCATCAAGCCCTGCGGTAAGTACTCCACAAGCTATTGGGCAAGAAAGTTTTACTGAAATGCCTACTTCGCAAATGCGTAAGACGGTAGCTCGTAGATTGTCAGAAAGCAAGTTTTCCGCCCCTCATTTCTATGTTACTATGGAGATTATCATGGATAAAGCCATCGTAGCGAGAAATAGTATGAATGAAATTTCACCTGTCAAGATTTCTTTCAATGATTTAGTTATTAAAGCAACAGCAATGGCGTTAAAAAAGCACCCTGCTATTAACTCCTCATGGTTAGGAGATAAGATTCGCCAAAATCACCATATTCATATTGGTATGGCGGTAGCTGTGCCAGAAGGTCTGCTTGTACCTGTCATTCGTTTTGCAGATAGTAAATCTCTTTCACAAATTGCGGCAGAAAGCAAAGAATTAGCAACGAAAGCCAAAGATAAAAAATTACAACCATCTGACTGGGAAGGAAATACATTTACAATTTCTAACTTAGGTATGTTTGGGGTAGATGAGTTCACGGCAATTATCAATCCACCAGATGCTTGTATTTTGGCTGTGGGAGGCATCAAAGAAACCGTTATCGTAAAAGATGGACAAATGCAAATAGGCAACGTAATGAAAGTAACCCTCTCCAGCGACCATCGCATAGTGGACGGAGCAACAGCCGCAGACTTCTTGCGTACTTTGAAAGGATTACTTGAAGACCCATTGAGAATGTTAGTTTAACTTAATTTTGACAAAGTACTATTGTGCTTTGTCAAAGTTTTATACAGAGTGTACATCGTGGCGGAAAGATATTTTATTACCGGAGCAACAGGTTTAGTAGGAAGTTACATTACTCGCAAACTTTTGTCTGAGGGCAAAGAAGTCCATGCCTTAAAAAGAAAGGACAGTAATTTAGCATTAGTAGAAGACCTCGCTGACCAGATAACTTGGATAGAGGGAGATATTTTAGATGTGAGCCTCTTGTTTGAGCTATTACCACAGATGAGCTACGTAGTTCATTCGGCGGCTCTGGTTTCTATGTTTCCCAAAGACAAAGAAAAAGTATTCAAAATCAATATAGAAGGGACAGCAAATGTAGTCAATGCCGCTTTACAGTCATCAATTAAAAAATTTTGCCATGTTAGTTCCGTAGCCGCCATAGGCGTTCCTGAGAATGCGAGTTTAGTCAATGAGAAAGCGCGTTGGAACGATGACAATACTAATTTCATCTACGCCAAGTCTAAGCATTTTGCAGAAATGGAAGTTTGGCGTGGAATAACAGAAGGACTCAATGCAGTTATTATTAATCCTTCTACGGTTTTAGGATTAAGCCCATTAGACAGGTCTTCAGGGCAGATTTTTAATCGCTTACAAAAAGGCATTAGTTTCTATCCAAAGGGAAAAATCAATTTGGTAGATGCCGAAGATGTAGCGGAAATAGTTTATCGCTTGTTACACCACGAGGTCAGTAATGAGCGATTTATTCTCAATGCAGGCAGTATGTCTTATAAAGATTTTTTTACCCAAGTAGCACAAGTTTTTGGTAAACCTGCACCCAAATACCCTCTCAGCCACTCTGTACTCCGTGCCGCTCATTTCTTATCTCTGTTAGTAAGTACCTTCGGCATTGCCAGACCGTTCTTGTCCGAGGAGTTGATTAGTGCTATGCAAAGTACACACACTTACAATAGTGAAAAAATTATTGATTTACTGCATTTTAAGTTCAAAGACTTAAATAAAAGCATTAAAGAAGTAAGTAAAAAATACAAAGAAATGAGATAAAAAAGTTAAATTTGAGTATTTAAATACCGACTCGATAATTTTATGGCAGCAGATACCTATAAGACCAAAGGAATGAGGCAAGCGCTCATCAATAGCTTGCGCAACAAAGGTATCACGCATGAACGTGTGTTAGAAGCCATGAATAAGGTGCCAAGGCATTTGTTTTTAGATTCTGCTTTTTTGGCTTATGCTTATCAAGACAAGGCTTTTAATATTGGAGAGGGGCAGACTATTTCCCAACCCTATACAGTGGCTTACCAATCCAGCCTGTTAGATGTGCAAGGAGGGGAAAAGGTGTTGGAGATAGGCACAGGTTCGGGTTATCAGGCAAGCGTGTTGATAGAAATGGGGGCTAACCTTTATACCATAGAGTATAATCGCAAACTTTATGAAAAGGCGAAGGTATTATTACAAAAATTCAAATACAAAGCCAATTTTATCTATGGTGATGGCTCACAGGGTTTTACTCCTGCCGCTCCTTATCACAAAATCTTAGTAACCGCAGGCGCACCTACAGTCCCTCACGCATTGATAGAGCAGTTGGCAGAAGGAGGTCGCTTAGTGATTCCAGTGGGTAATTTAAAAAACCAGCAGATGTATTGCATAGATAAATTACCCAATGGAAAAATTAAAGAAACTGCTTTGGATTACTTTGTCTTTGTACCTCTGCTCGGCAGGTATGGGTGGGACAAATAAACCTACTCCACTGTTACAGACTTTGCTAAATTGCGCGGCTGGTCGACATTGCAACCGCGAAGTACTGCAATATGATAAGCCAGCAGTTGCAAAGGAATTACTGTGAGCAAAGGCGTAAGTACATCATAAGTCGAGGGAATTTCTATGACGTGGTCTGCCATCGTGCTTATCAGTTTATCACCTTCATTGACTATAGCAATGACTCGCCCTTTTCTTGCCTTGACCTCTTGGATATTAGACACTACTTTTTCATACGAATTATCTTTGATAGCAATAAAAACTACAGGCATCTCTTCGTCTATTAAGGCAATAGGACCGTGTTTCATTTCTGCTGCCGGGTAGCCCTCGGCATGAATGTAGGAGATTTCTTTGAGCTTTAAAGCACCTTCTAAAGCCACAGGGAAATTATAACCTCTGCCCAAGTAAATCATATTCTTAGAATGTTGGTAAATATGGGCTATTTTTTCTATCTCTTCGTTGCTTTTTAGGGTATTGGCTATTTTTTCAGGAATACTCTCTAACTCATAGAGCAGTTCTGAAAACTGAGTGTCTGAAATGTTTTGTCGCTTTTTTGCTATCATCAAAGCCATCATGAGTAAGACCGTTACCTGAGCAGTAAAGGCTTTGGTGCTCGCCACTCCAATCTCCGGTCCTGCGTGAGTATATGCGCCCTCGTGTGTAGCTCGGGCAATAGATGAACCTACTACATTGCAAACTCCAAAAATAGTTGCTCCCTTACTTTTGGCTAATTCTACGGCGGCTAAGGTGTCAGCAGTTTCGCCTGACTGAGAAATCGCAATGACGGCATCGTCAGGATAGATGATAGGATTGCGATAGCGAAATTCTGAGGCATACTCGACCTCTACGGGGATACGTGCCAACTCCTCAAAAATATATTCTGCGACCAAACCTGCGTGCCAAGAAGTACCACAACCTAAAATAATGATTCTCTTAGCATTGAGTAATTTGTCTAAGTATTTGTTGATTCCGCCTAACTGCAAATGTCCTTTATTAGCAATTAGTCTGCCTCTCAAACAGTTATGCACGGATTCAGGTTGCTCAAAAATTTCTTTGAGCATGAAAGAGTCAAAGCCTCCTTTTTCTATAGCATCTAAGGTCAAATCCAGATACTGAATATAAGGCGTAGTAGGTACATTACTAATGTCTTTGATTTCCATGCTTCCTTTTTGCAAGACTGCGATTTGGTGGTCATCTAAATAAACCACCTCATTGGTATATTCTATAATGGGCGTAGCATCAGAGGCGAGCCAAAACTCTTGCTTATCTTTGCCTATCCCAATTACCAAAGGACTGCTTTTTCTTGCCGCAAGCAACTGATTAGGGCTATCAGCAGACATCACTACGATAGCATAAGCCCCTACTACCTCATTCAAGGCTATTCTCACTGCCTCAAAAAGAGAGCATTGATTTTCTTTTTGTATTTGTTCTATAAAATGAATCAATACTTCAGAGTCTGTTTGCCCTAAGAATTGGTGTCCTTTGTGGATAAGTTCTTGGCGAATCGTGGCGTAGTTTTCAATAATACCGTTGTGAATCAGGGCTAATCTGCCATCAGAAGAAAAATGAGGGTGTGCATTGATGTCGTTCGGCTCTCCATGCGTAGCCCAGCGGGTATGTCCCATGCCTATACTTCCAGCGATAGCTTTGTCGGAGAGATGATTTTCCAAATCAGCAACTTTTCCTTTTTTCTTGAAAACAGTGAGTTGATTTTGATGAATCAGGGCTACTCCTGCGCTGTCATAACCTCTGTATTCTAAGCGTTTTAAGCCTTTTAAAACCATAGGGCAGGCTTCCTGCTCGCCCAAGTAAGCAACAATTCCACACATAATTTGATATATTAAAGAAGTTTATTTGCTTTATCAAAACGAATATTTCACAAAAATTATACACAAAATTAGCATTTATTTTCTCATTTTTGGATTGAATTTAGGGACATACTAAAACAATAGCAAATATGAAATACACTTACGCACTATGTTTCTTGTTTTTCTTACTTCCATTCTCATCAAGCAAGGCGCAGGTAGTAAGCACTAAAAAACACAAGATTGTTATGCAGTTGGTTAGTAACGATACTTCGGTGTATCGTATGCTTATCAGGCAGTTAGGCAATATCAAGAGAGCTGCTCCCAACGCTCAAGTAGAGATAGTCTGCCACGGCGGGGGTATTTATATTTTAGACAAAGAAAAAACCATTTATACCTCCGAGATAGAAGACTATGCCAAAAATGGTGTAACTTGGGTAGCTTGCGAAAATACGATGAGAGAACGTAAAATTCCAAAAGAAAAATTGCTGTCTGTCTGCTCCACTGTCCCCTCAGGAGTTTTGGAGGTAGTTCTAAAACAGGAAGCAGGGTGGAGTTACTTAAAAATAGGATATTAGCTTCAATGATATGCATAGCAGTACTATTTTAATTATAGATGATGAACAAAGCTATTTAGACATCATTACTAATACACTTAAAAACAAAAATCATAGAGTTTTACAGGCACTTAATGGACGGATGGGGTGTAAGGTAGCGGAGCGCTTTCTCCCCGATATTATAATTATGGATTGGGAAATGCCTGAAATGAACGGTATTGAGGCTATCAAATATTTGAAACAGCAATCTATTACTCAGGAAATTCCTATCATCATGGCTACGGGA
>Ga0272446_1001300_pt1 | contig 36593 bp, 34 predicted proteins | sample YNPCB0061_FD_194587 | JGI IMG/M metagenome (GOLD analysis project Ga0272446, IMG submission 194587) | Hot spring microbial mat communities from Yellowstone National Park, WY, United States - YNP-CB-006-1 | ecosystem: Environmental > Aquatic > Thermal springs > Hot (42-90C) > Sediment | place...
TTTTGTTTTCATATTCTTCCATGCCAAAAGCTTTTACAATTTTCACACCTGTAATAGTTTCGTGTAAAGTAGTTGTAATCTCAGACATTTTTTCTTGTAGAAAAGTACTTTGTTTTCGCAACAATAAACCGATCCAACTAATTATCCCAATTGAAATTGGCAAAACAAATAATGAGAATAATGTTAATCTCCAACTAATCGAAACTGCGATAAACAAAAAAACAATTATTGATAATGGTTCTCTTACAAGATTTAGAAAAATTGCTGAAATACTATTTTGAACAACTTGAACATCATTTGTAATTCGTGAAATTAAATTTCCTGTTTTCTCATTTTTGAAGAAATCCATTGGCAATTTATGAAGATGAAAATATGCTTGGTTTCGTAAATCTTTTATCATTCCTTGTTCAACAAAAGCAAGGAAATATGATTGTAAGTAACCAAAAATATTTTTAGCTAAAAATGAAAAGAAGACAAGGAAACAAATTTTCAATAGTATTTGATTTATATCTCCTTCAAATACAAAAGAATTGAATGAATGTGATATTTGTTGCGTAATATTTGATAACCAATTTGTAGCAGGAGATTTGATTGCATGATTGACTGTAGCTTGAGAACTTATTCCACTTTGATTAAATAATGTTTCTAAAAGAGGAATTGTGAGATATACAGACAAACCATTTAGCAATGAATAAAATATTGTAAAAATCATCGAGGCAATTAAATGCTTTCGATATGGTCGAATATATTTTAGAACTCTAAAATAAGTTTTCATTAAAATCCTTTAATAGCTGTATTTAAACTGCAACCACCATAAAATTCTATTGCGTCATAATCTTTCAGCTTTTCTAAATCAAATACTTGAATACGATTTATTCCATTGAACAGTACATCAAAAAATAGCAACTTTCCACGAACTAATAAATTATTAAAACCAGAACCGTAAAATTTCTTTGCTATTATTTTCTTATCTAAATCAATTATAAATAGCTCTTCCTTATTTTGTTTTTGTTCAGGCTTAGTAATAATAAAAAGATATTTCTCATCATCATCCCATCTTTCATCATAAATATTATTATTGGTAAATCCAATGAATATTTCTGACTTATCAATAAAATCCTTTAAATAAAAAGAAGCCGTACCATTTTCGTTTTTAATTCTAAGTTGAAAATTTTTAGAATTAGAAAATTCAGCTAATCTTCTTTTAGGTATTTTTGGAAATCCATCCTTCAATAAATCAATACTTCTTTGTTTAACTAATTTTCCATTTCCGTTTTCATCCCAAGAATATATTTGCTGTTCTAAAAGTCTTGGATTCTTTTTGTCAAACGATAAAAAATTGGTACGAAATGAATCAGGATAATCCCAGTATGTATAAAATAAAATTCCACTACCAAATTTTTTAAGTGTACTAATATCTTCTGAATTTCTGTTATAAAGAAGTAGTTCGACATCATTAACAAAAGAGACATTTCCATTCATACCAAAATCAGTTACAGCTCCTATAAATATTTTATCATTATTTTTTGTCAAGTTAATTGAAGCAATTTTTTTTCTGATAAACTTAACTGTAATTCTTTTTCTTTTGTAATAATGTTGTAATTAAACAAAGATGATTTGCCAAGATAATTAGCAATGAATGGAACATTGACAAACTCATCTAAAATAGTTTGTCCATCTAAAACAATTTCATATTGACGAATTTTATTTTTTGTAAAAAGATTGTAAGCACTTTTCCCTGCTTCGAATGATGTTAAATATTTTCCATAAAGAACTTTATATTTTTTACTACTAACTAATTCAAAGCTAATTTTTGCTCTGATATCGTTATCTAATGTAAATCTGAAATTTGATGCATCTTCGTAATTCTTAAATGTACCTAATGAAATAGAATAATGATAGTTTGATTTGTTCTCCATTTCTTTTTTATCAAAAGAACAAGATGAAATTAAAAGAATAAGAATAAAAGATAGAAATAACTTCCAGTTCAAGTTATCCTCTTGGATGATGTTCGCGATGAACTTGTTTAATGTAGTTTCTATCAACGTGAGTATAAATTTGAGTTGTTGAAATATCAGCATGTCCTAACATTTCTTGAACTGCACGTAAATCTGCACCACCTTCGAGAAGATGAGTTGCAAATGAATGTCGGAAAATATGAGGATGAACTTCTTTTTCAATACCAGCTTCTTTTGAATATTTATCAACAATTTGCCAAATCGCCATTCTACTAAGTTTTGTTCCTTTTTTGTTCAAGAAGAGATGATTTTGACTTTTCATTTTCTTTTCTAAAGATGGTCGAGAATAAAGTAAATATTTTTTGATCCATTCAATTGCACTACTTCCCATCGGGACAATTCTTTCTTTAGAACCTTTTCCAAGCACTCGTACAATTTCATCATCAAAAAAAAGATCATTTATTTTGAGATTAATTAATTCACTAACTCTTAAACCAGATGAATAAAGTAATTCTAAAATTGCTTTATCGCGAAGACCAGCAACATCGTCAACTTTTGGCATTTGCAATATTTTATCTACTTCATAAAATGATAAAACTTCAGGAAGTTTTCTTGATATTTTAACTTTTGATAAAGTAATGGTAGGATTTTTATGAATGTAATTGTTGTCTTCGAGAAATTGAAAGAACCTTTTAATTGAGGTCATGTATCTTGCAGTGGTTGATGAAGACAATCCTTCTTTTCTTTGAATATTAAAAAATTGAGAAATAATTTTTGAATCAACTTGATCTAAATCCGTAATAGAATTTTTTTTCAAGAACTCGACTAATTTATTAATATCTCTTTGGTAAGATTCAGTTGTATTATCAGAAAGATTTTTTTCGTATCGAAGAATAGTAATAAATTCTTTTATGAATTGTTCCATTCAAAATCATTCCTCGCTTTTTGTTTCAAGCTCGTTTTGATTTGGATATCTAATTCTTTTGTGATGATGCCCAATCAAAATGTTGAAGAATGATTCTTTTATTTTTTTTATATCACTGAATGTCAAAGGTGCTTCATCCAATTGACCATCTTCAATTCTACTGTTAATTAAATTGTTAATCACGTTTTCAACAATTTGTGGATCAGATTCTTCTATCGAGCGAATTGTGGATTCGCATGCATCAGCAAGCATTACAATTGCAGTTTCTTTCGAATTTGGTTTTGGTCCAGGATAACGATATTCATTTATATCAACATTGGATTCACCGTAAAGATTTTTTGCTTTTTCATAGAAATATGTCAAGACCATTGTTCCATGATGCATTGGAATAAAATTCACAATTTCTTCAGGTAAATCATTTTTCCTTGCAAGTTCAATTCCTTTCGCTACATGAGAAATAATAATATCTCTACTTTTTTCTGGAGAAATATTTTCATGAATATTATGAGAATCAATTTGATTCTCAACAAAAATTTCAGGTTCAATTAGTTTACCAATATCGTGATAATATGCACCAACTCTTGCTAATATTGGATTCGCACCTATTGCTTCAGCTGTAGTTTCTGCTAATGTTCCCATTGAAATTGAATGACTAAATGTTCCTGGTGCATTTTTAGACAACTCTTTAAGCAATGGACGATTTAAATCAGTCAACTCAAGTAATGTTAAATCTGTTGTTATGTTAAAAATTCTTTCAAAGAAAATTATCAATCCATAAGTTAAAACTGGACTAATTAATGCATTTGAAGTTACAAAAGCTAAACTCAAAAGAATTTCTGAAAGTGGTTGATATCTTTCAAAACCAAAAGCAATTACACTCAATGAATAGCCAACTAGAATGTAAAGAAATGACCTAAATATTTGGGTTCTATTCTTAATATCTCTAACAGTGTAAGCAGCTAAACCACCTGCGATAATATTTGCAACAGCGAATGAATAATCGTTGCCGCGTAATGCACCAACAATTAATGCTAAAGCAACATTTGAATAAAACCCAACTCGTGAATCAAAAATAATTGTGAGCAACATTGATGCAACTGGAAGAAGAATTAAAAACTCAATTGGTGTAGTTGTGTTAATTGAATTTATCAGAAATGCAATCAAGCTGATAAACAAGAAAACAATTGATATTAAAACAATCTTAATATTGTCATCAAAAATTATCTTCCTAAATAAATAAATGTAGATTGATAACGGCAGAATCAAAAGGAGAATGTGTAAATAAACTCCTAGAGCTTGAAGGAATTGAAGAATAAAACTTCTTTCTTCTCCTTTGGCTATTCGGTAAGAATCAATTTTTAGTTTTGTTTCTGGCGTAATTCGATCATGCTTAGCTATGATTCTTTCATTCTCATTAACAATTCCAATATTTCTTGTAACTTTTTGCTTTGCTAAACTTTTTGCATCTTCTGTCAAACCTAAACTGAACACTACATTGGGTTTTGTAAAATTCTTGAGGTATTCAAAAACCGCAGAATTAATTTCTTCATTCCCTTGAATGGAAGCTTTTATTTTATACAACAAATATTCATCAACTTTATCTTTTGCAATCAAGCTACTAAACAAAATTGTCTGTTCAATATTTTTATTACGAAGTTGTATCGAATCTTTTTTCAAGTCATCACTTTCAAAATCAGAAATTCCCTTTTGATATAATTCCATCAATATTTTTTTAGATGTCTCGAGAAGATTTATCAAGTTATTTTTTTTAGTTCTGTACTTAAGAAAGGTCTGAAAAGAATTGTCGCTCAAGAACGTTTTATTCTTAATTGAATTGGAAAAGATCTGCTCTAAAAGATATTTATTGTAATTGGTGATTGAGTCAATCATCATTTTTTCTAAAGAAATATTTCGCAGGAATACTGGAAGGACTTTTTGTTCGGCTATTTTTTTTTCTTTTTCATACTGAGCTGGATCTTTCATAATTTCAAATGTTTTAGAAGCAATTAAATCATTTTGTATCCATATTGTCCCAACTTTTACATCAGATTCAATAGATTCACCTTTTGGAGCAAGTAATGAAATTAAAAGTGCTGTAAACAAAACAATAAGAATTTTAATTCTTCTACTTGATCTTAGGAATGATTTAATTTTTGGAGATAACATTTTACTTTTTCGCTTCCAAAATCATTTTCAAAAAATCTGCAACGCCATCTTCATTGTTAGTTTTTTTCAATGTATAATCAGCCATTCGTTTCAATTCAGGGACAGCATTGCCCATTGCAATTTTTAAGCAGTCGTTTTCAAACAAAGATTTATCATTATACCAATCACCAAGCACTGCTGTATGTTTCATTTTTATTTTTAAGTGCTTTGTAAGTTTTTTCAAACCATCACCTTTACTTGCACCCATTTTTCTTATTTCGAGTAAATAAAGCCCGCCTTGACTATTTGTTTTATAATAACTTGAACGCAATCCAAATGTATAAGGAAAACTCATCTTATTAGCGACATATTTTATATTCGGTTGATGATCGCTCGTGAGCACTACTTCTAAGATATTATCCAAATGATTATCGTATGAATAAACCAATTTATACTTTGCACCAAATTTTTCAATCATTTGTGGAAAGATTGAATTTTCTTCGGTGTAATAAATTGCATTATCACGACATAATGCAACTTTGAGTAAATATTTATCAGCAAGATTTAATGCTCTTTTAACATGTTTTACAGGAACGTGTGATTCATAAACACTTTTTTCATTTGGATATCTTTTGATCAACGTTCCGTCAAGAGTTATCAATGGAGTTTTTATTTCTAATTCATCAGCAATTTCAGTGACAGCACTTAATAATCTTCCTGTTGCAATTGAAAAAAGGACATTCTTTTTAGACAATTCTTTGATGAGCCTTTTTGATTCTTCACCGACTTTTCCATTTTCATCGAGAAGTGTTCCGTCCAAATCAAAAACGACAAGTTTAATTTCTTTTAAAATATCTTTGTTTATCATAGAAGTGAAATTTTGTGTTGGAATAAATTAGAGTAAATCATAACCCTAATTACGAAACGAGTTAAATATTATCTAAATCCTTAAGTGCTTCATCTACAGAATCGCACACAGTCAGAACTCGATCAAGCTGAGAAATCTCAATCAAAGTTTTCACATTTTTAGTTGGTGCCGCTAATCTTATTTGACCTTCATTTGATTGTAGAATTCTAAATGCTAATAAAATAGCACTCAAACCTGAGCTATCACAATATTCAACTTCAGAAAGATCAATTATTAATTTTTTTACATCTTCAGTATGAAGAAGAATTGTAAATTCTCCTTTAACAAAACCTGCAATTGTAGCATCAAATCTTTTTTCATTTAATTTGAAAATTGCAGTATTACCAATTTTTTTTAGTTCGTAATTAAAATTTTCACCCATAGATTAATCTTTTATTTTTTCTATTTAAATGTACAAATTAAGCGAGATAAACCCAATAAAATCTTTCAAAGCATTTTAATTGACGTCAATAAGTTCATGTAATTGCTTTCGATATTTTGATCTGAGTTTTGAATTAACAAATTATAATAATTCTCTGAACGATTCTTTTTAAAACCAATTCTAACTTTTGATTTAACAATATTCGCAACTGCACTCATGAAAGTATTTTCGTTTCTTTCTAAATCAATAACAAGATCAAATTCCATTGAATTCAATTTTTGGATTAATGTTTTATTTGGCAAAAATATTTTCGTGATGCTTGTGGAATGATAAGTTAAAATCGTTGCATTGTCATATTTAGTTATTGCATTTCTATTTTCAAATAGGACAAAGAAAGTAATTTGTTTATCCTTCATTACTAAATAATCAACTATATTAAGTGAATAATATAAATCTTTCTGATCCGCAGGGAGAATAATGAAGACCGTTTTTGAATTCGAAATAACTTTGCTAAAATGAATTTGTTCGTTTGATTTTTTCAGAAACTTATGGCGAATGATATAATGAGCTATTTTTCTTTTCAGTTCATCAAACATCTTTAATCAACTCCAAAAATTGATCTTCATCCAGAATTTGTATTCCAAGCTTTTGAGCTTTATCCAGTTTTGAACCAGGTTTTTCTCCAACAACAACAAAAGAAGTATTTTTGCTTACAGAAGAAGTTACTGTGCCGCCTAACTTTTCAATTCTTTCTTGTGCTTCTTCTCTTGTCATTGAAGATAAAGTTCCAGTCAATACAAATGTTTTACCCGCCAATTTATTTGTTGAAATTGAAATGTCTTTTGAAAACGAAAATTTCAACCCTGCTTTTTTTAATCGTTCAATAATTTCCAGATTGTGCTTATCACTAAAAAATCTTTTAATGCTTGAAGAAATACTTTCTCCAATTTCATGAATTGATTCAATCTCTTCAGTTGAAGCACTAATTAATTTTTCAATTGATTTAAAATGATTTGCGATTTTTTTAGCTGCACCAGCACCAACATATCTAATTCCAAGTGCAAAAAGAACTTTATCAAATTCTTTCTCTTTACTTTTTTCAATAGCATTGAGAAGATTATCAATGCTTTTTTCTCCAAGTCTTTCAATTTGAATTAACTCATCTCTTCGATCTTTTAATGAATAAATATCAGCATAAGTTTTCAGAAAACCTTTATCAACGAAAAGATTAATTATTTGTTCGCCGAGACCTTCAATATCCATTGCTGTTCGAGAAGCGAAATGAGAAATTCTTCCTTTAATTTGTGCTGGGCATTCAGAATTTTCACAATAAATTGCTACTTCATCTTCCGGTTGAAATAATTTATGACCACAAACTGGGCAAACTGCTGGCGGTACAGTTGGAGCTGATTCTGGACTTCGCTGGCTCAGATCAACTTCAACAACTTTTGGAATTACATCACCACCTTTTTCAATTATAACAATATCACCTTCGCGTATATCTTTTCTTTTTATTTCATCAATGTTGTGAAGTGTTGCTCGACTAATTGTTGAACCAGAAAGTAAGACTGGTTCTAATTCTGCGACAGGAGTTACTGCTCCAGTTCTTCCAACTTGCCATGTAATTTTATTTAATCTTGTCTTTGTTTGTTTTGCTTGAAACTTAAAAGCGACTGCCCATCTTGGTGATTTAGCAATGCTACCCAAAATTTTCTGTTGTTTCAATGAGTTAATTTTTATTACTACTCCATCAATTTCATATGGAAGTTCATCTCTTTTCTTTTCCCATTCTTTACAATAATCCAAAACTTCACTGATGTTTTTACACAATCTAAAATTTGGATTGACACGAAAACCGAGCTCAACCATTTTATTCAAATTTTCGAATTGAGATTTTAATTCAATTTGATTTGATAAAATGTAGTAAAGAAAAATTTGCAAAGGTCTTTTAGCAACTTCTGATGGATCTTGTAATTTAATAGTTCCTGATGCAGTGTTTCTTGGATTAGCAAAAGTTTTTTCACCATTGAGCTCACGTTCTTCATTCCATTTCCTGAATGCTTCTTTCTCAATGTAAATTTCACCTCGAACTTCAAAATCTATTTTATTAAACTCTTCATTATAAATTATTAATGGGACTGATTTGATTGTTTTTACATTATTAGTAATCTCTTCACCTGTAGTTCCATCACCTCGAGTTGCAGCAGAAAAAAATTTACCAGATTTATATTTAAGACTGACACTTACTCCATCAATTTTTAATTCGCAAACGTACTCTGGAATTTCATTCTTAGGTAATCCTTCTTTGCATCGTCTATCAAAGTCTAATAATTCAGATTCACTGTAAGTGTTGGATAAACTTAACATTGGAACATCATGTTTTATTGGTTTGAAATCATTTGTTAAATCTGAACCAACTCGTTGTGTGGGTGAATCTGGTGTAATGAATTCTGGATTTTCTTCTTCTAACTTTAAAAGTTGTTTGTACAAAAGATCATATTCAAAATCACTAACAGAAGGTTGATTTAGAATATAATATTCGTAATCACATTTGTTAATGAGTTTACGGAGTTCTTCTATTTTTTGCTGAATCTGATTTTTTGTCATCTCTTTTTATCGTCAGAAATTTAATTGTGTCTGGAGTAATAACAACATTTTTAATTTCTCCAATTTTGCCAAAGTTTTGAAGTTCTTTACCATTGTATAAAATTCTAACTGCTCCTGCATTTCCAACACTTACGCTAAATTTTTCTTTTGCTTTGAATTTTAGTTTAGAATCTTTCGGCACCATTTTTTGATGAACATTCTTTCCATCTTTAATTACCTTAATCCAAACATCACCCAGTGTTTCAATCGAAAGATTTAGTGAATCAGGTTGAATGTTTGTTGTTTCTTCAATGTTTGAAGATGTGTTAACTTTTGCCGTGTCTAAATTTTCAACCTCAAATCTTGAATCGGGATTTTGGTTTTCTTCAGTAGTATTTTCTGTGACTATTTCAGGATTAGGATTATAAATAATACTGAAATAAAGAATAGCAAATGCTGCAAGAAGAATTAAGCCACCAATTATGTAGTTCAATTTTATTTCAATTCTTTTCCCATTTGATGATGGTGAAACCTTATTCTTATTTTCTTCAGATATTTTTATCGATTCATCTTCAATTAATTTCGCTGGTTCTTCTTTTTCAATAATTTCTTTTTCAGTCACTTCTGTTTCAATTTTTTCTTTTTCAATCGCATTTTTTTCAATTGAATTTGATTTTGAAAAACCAAGTTTCGCAGCATCATATTTTTGAATAACATCATTGGGATTTAAATCGATACAACTTGCATATTCTTTAATGAAAGCTCGAATATAAATCTCTGGCAAGATATCAAAATTTGAATCTTCAATTGCAGTCAAAAATTTAATATCTATTTTAGTTTTCTGTGCAATCTGTTGTAGAGAAATTCCAGCTTTTTCTCTACTTACTTTCAACCCTTCTGAAAATATTTTTAATGCTTCTGAATTCATGTATTTATCAGCTTATTCTAATTAATTTCGCCGCGAAAGATCCATCAAGTCCATGAACATGAGGCAAAGTTGCAATGCAACCATTTTCATCAATAACACTCGGATGAATTGATGGATGATTTTTAACTAATTCAAAATTAGGATTTTCTTCCAAGAATTTTTTAATGACTTCAAAATTTTCTTCTGGTTCAATAGTGCAAGTACTATAAACCAAATAACCTGATGGTTTTACAAGTGAAGCACCTTTCCTTAATAAGTCCATTTGAATATTAGCAATCTTTCTGACATCTCCCAAATCTTTTTTCCATTTCAAATCTGGTTTCTTTGTTAATGTTCCAAGTCCGCTGCAAGGTGCATCTACTAAAACTCTATCAAAGCCTTCAGAATCTTCAAACTCAAGAGCATCAATTGCAATTGTTTTAACATTAGTTACTTTAAGTCGAGTTAAATTTTTGTTTAGAATATTTAATCTACTTTCAAATTTATCAAGAGCAATGATTTCACCAGTGTTTTGCATTTCATCAGCAATAAAAGCTGTTTTGCCTCCTGGTGCTGCACATAAATCCAATACTCTCAAATTAGGTTTTGCGTCCAACAATTTTATTGGAAAGCCAGTGCTTTCATCTTGAACTGAAAAATAACCTTTAGCGAAATATTCCCAATCAGTTATGTTGGTTAAAATATTAATTCTGATAAATTCTTTTAGAAATTTGCCTTCTGTGAATTTAAGTTCAACTTTGTTTAGTAAAGATTTTAATTCATCAATATTTGTTACAAGATTATTGACTCGAATCATCAAAGATGGTTTGCTGTTGTTAGCAAGAAAAAGTTTTTCTGCTTCTTCTTTGCCAAATCTGTTTATCCATCTTTTAACTAACCAACTTGGATGAGAATAATATGCTGAATAATAATTAATAATATCTTCATCAGGATTTGGATAGCGAATTGATTCTTTATTGCGAATAATATTTCTCAAGATAGCATTAGTTAAATCTGCTGCTGTTTGCCCTTGAAGTTTTTTAACAAATTCGACAGCTTCATTTACTGCGGCATAATCTGGCACTTTATCTAAAAAAAGTATTTGATAAAGAGCAACTCTCAAAGCATTTTTAACATTTGGAATTGCTTTAGAAAATTGACCTTTATAAAAACCAGTTAAAATCCAATCAATTCTTCCTTGCCATCTTGTAACGCCATGAACGATTTCAAACAATAAAGATTTATCAGCACCTGACAAACTTGAATTTTTAATTTCTATCTCTAAAAGTTTATCAAGATAAGCGTCAGTTCTATCAACACGGTTAAGAATTTTAACAGCTAAACCACGAACACCTTGGTAAAGATTAAGACTTGTATTTTCAGTGGGATTTTCCATAAATGCGAGATTAATAAAGGTTCTTTAAGTAGTTATTTAAAAAGCAAAAGGGCTGCAGAACAGCCCCGCTCTTTCAAAAAATAAAAATTAAGCTTTCTTCATGCCATATTTTTTATTAAATCTATCAACACGACCGGTAGAGTCAACCATTTTTTGTTTACCAGTAAAAAATGGATGGCAAGCTGAGCAAATTTCCAATTTGATGCTACTTACGGTAGAACGGGTAACAAAGGTATTTCCGCATACACAAGTAACTTCACATTTTTGATAAGTAGGATGAATTCCTTTTTTCATAATAACATCACTTCCTAAAATTTTGGGTTCAAATTTACTCACCAATAAAGAAATATCCAAATAAAAAGTGTTAAAATTTCCTTTATTTTAGAGCTTTTCTAAGAGAATCTGCTTTTTGTTGGGCTTTTCTAAGCGAATCCAATGCAGCACGATACTTTTCAATAAATTGTTTGTCTGTTTGTTTTTCAACAAAAAATCCATCAACAATTGGGTCATCGCCACTTTTTACTACATTTCCTCTTTGCATATTTCTATTTGTAACTGTTGCACCGGAAAGATAATCATCAACTGAGACTGATCGTTGAGAATTGATAAAGTCCTGTAATTTACTATTTGCTGAAGATGAATTCGACGCTTCTAATGAACCATTCATATTACTTGAACCGAGAGTTTTTTTCTTTTCTGTTTTAGTAATCTGTGGTTTTTGAATTTGTTGACTTGCAATAGATTTTTCAATTAAAGTTTGTGTATCTGCAACGCTTGGTTGTTTTGCAATTTCATTTTTTATTTCTTCAGTTCGCGGATAAAATAAAATAAACAAGATAAACATTGCAACAACAGTCGCTGAAGGAGCCAAAAATTTGATAAGATTAAATTTTTCCTTTGGCAATTTTGAATCGCCGAAATTTTTATTTTCAATCCTTGTCATAAGATTGAATTCAAAATTTTCGGGAGCTTTTATTTGTGGAAGGCTTTTTAAATCATTTAATAATTTAGAATATTTTATTTCGTCTTCATTGTAAAATTGTTTCATAGATCACTCTTCATAAATATTCTTTAATAATTTTTGCAGTTGTGCTCTGCCACGATTTATTTTTGATTTTACAGTGCCAATTGGTAAACCAGTTATTTCAGAAATTTCTTCATAAGATAAATCTTGAATATCTCTCAAAATCACCACTTCTCTATAAACAGGTTTCACTTTTAACAATGCTTTTTGAATTATTTCATTTTTAATTTCACCATCGGTTGCTTTATCTGGCTGTAAAAACATTTTGTCTTCAATTTGAAGAGACTTTTCATCGTCTGAATTATCAATTGAGTAGATTGTCCTTCTCTTTCTTCTCTTCAATTCATTTTTAGCCAAATTAGCAGCAATAGTGTAAATCCATGTTGAAAATTTTGCAAAAGAACGATAAGAATCCTTGTTCAAATAGAATTTAATCATTGTTTCCTGAACAACATCTGTACATGCATCTCTATCACCAAGAAATCTATAAACAAAATTCATTAATGGATCTTTGTAACGTTTAACCAGAATTTCATAGGCTTCAATTGTATTATTGTCTTGAAATTCTTTGATTAATTCTTCATCTGTTAAGTCCGTTAATCGCCTATTCAACTGGTTTTCTACCTTTGATTGATTTAAAAAGTTTCAATTATCGTTAACAATTTTAGATATAAGTGAAAATAAAATCAAATTAAGATTCAAATGGATCTTGAATAATTCTATCCAACATTTCTGTAATCAAAATTTGCAAAATAGTTTTTGGTGCTAATGAAGTCGATTTGACAGATAAATCTGCATTTAGTAATGCTTTAGCAGCATTTTGTAATTTATCATCACTCATAAAAAAAACAGCTCTTTTACAATTCAAATAAAAATAAAAACTTGCATCGGCTTTTTGAGCAGCTTCTTTATCCGGAATTTTTTGTCGAGTCAAATCCAAAGCTTGCGAGATTGTCAATATGAATTTTGAAATCATATTGATGATGACAATTATTTCAACACCATTGTCAAGTAAATTGTATCCTATTTCTAAAGAACGTGATTTATCACCTTTTCCTAATGCATCTAACAAATCAAAAATTGAATATTGCTTTGTTGGTGAAGATAGTCGAATGAGTTCATCTAAAGTTAGTTTATTTCTGCCTTGCGAATAGGAAATAAATTTCTGCAATTGCATTTCTAATAAAGATTTATCTTCTCCAACAATTTCTATTACTGTCTTTGCGTAATCTAATGGTAATTCAAAATTAGATTTTGAAGCAAATTTTACGAACCAATTTACAAGCTCTTCTCCTTTCAAAAGTTTTGCTTCAAATAAAAAGTTTTTAGAGATTAGTTTAGAATATGGTTCTTTTGAAATTTCATTTTGATTTAATGATGCATAATGAAGACATATCAACGAGGTAAATTCTGCAGGATTATCAGCAAATTCCGTCAATAGTTTTTTGTCTTTAATTGATTCGATATTTTTTACGACAATAATTTTTCTTCCGCCACCAAAAGGAAATGAATAAGCCATATCAATAATATTATTGAGCTCAATTCCTTTATCGGCAGAAATAATTTCTTTATCAAAATCAGAAAGAACATAAGGCTCAAGACTTTTCACAATAGTTTCATAAGCAGCATTAATCGCAAAAGTATCTTCACCACACAAATAATAAATTGGAAGTAAAGCTTCTTTTTTTAGAAACTTAGTAATGTCATAAATTGATTGTAAAGAACTTTTAGCCATTTCTAATAAATTCTTTTTTCAACAAATATTTTTTTCATAACAATTTTATTTATCGGAAAATCATTAGCATCAGTTGGCTGCATTGAAATTTTATTAACAACATCTAATCCATCTGTAACTTTTCCAAAAATTGTATGTCTGCCATCAAGTTCAGGAACGGCAGCAACAGTTATAAAAAATTGACTTGTGTTAGTATTTGGTCCGCGATTCGCCATAGAAACAATACCTGGAGAATCGTGCCTTAATTTTCGCGTAAATTCATCTTCAAATGGTTGTCCATAAATACTTCTTCCACCAGCACCAGTACCCGTTGAATCTCCACCTTGAATCATAAATCCTTTTATAACTCTATGAAACGTTAATCCATTGTAGTATCCTTGAGAAGTTAAGCCAATAAAATTTTGCACGGTTTTAGGAGCTTCATTTGGAAAGAGTTCAAATTCAATTTTGCCAAAATCCGTTTCGATAGTAGCAACCAAATGTTCATTTTCTTTTATCTTAATAATTTCTTCAAGTGATTTGCCAGATTTAATTTCATCGCCAACATTTACTGATTTATAATTTTTCGAGCATGAAAGAATAACTAATGAAAGCAAAAACAAATAAAATATTTTTTTCATCTTTCACCTATGGTTGAATTAATCCATTGTAAATTAAAATGAAAATTATGATGCCAATTACAATTCGATAAATTATAAAAATTAACATTGATCGTGTCTTCAAATATTTAATTAAAAAGTCAATTGAAAGATAACCAACAATTGCAGAAACTATTGTTGAAATAATCATAGTAATCATTTGATTTGCATCAATATATTTTAATGCTTGATAAAGCTGAAGTAACCCACTTGCGGCGACAGCTGGAATACTCATCAAGAATGAAAATCTTGCTGCAGTTTCTCTATTTAATCCTAAAAATAATCCTGCTGTAATTGTTGTTCCTGAACGAGATGAGCCCGGAATTAGTGCTAAAGCTTGAGCAAAACCAATTATCAAAGCATCGTACCATTTTAAGTTTTCTTTTGATCGATTGAACTTTCCAACTTTTTCTGCTATTGCCAAAATTATTGCCAAAACAATTAAACTCGATGCAATCACAATTAAATTTTTTGTAAACACACCTTCAATAAAATCTTTGAATGCAAGACCAATAACAACAACTGGAATTGTCGCAATAATAATATACCAACCCATTTTTGAATTGATATTTTGATCTGAGAATTTTATTCGTCTAAATAAATTTTCTGAAAGAAAATCTTTTATTATTACAATAAGATCGTTCCAAAAATAAATTATAACAGAAATCAAAGTCCCAATTTGAATTACAGCTATAAAAGATGTCCATCTTTCCGGAAATTGTTCTGAAATTAAATTCATTAATTTTCCAGAAATAGTTAAATGCGCCGTTGAACTAATTGGTAAAAATTCTGTCAATCCTTGAATAATTCCAAGAATAATTGCTTCAATAAAATTCAAGTTGCCTCCTAAAATGTTAATGTAACACCCAAATAGATTCCGAAAGAAATTGAATTCATATTTAGATTTTCTTTCGTTGATTTATTCACAATATAATTTCCATTGTTTTGCACATCGCCAATGGAATCATACCTAAAATTACCGCCAATCAAAGCATAGAAATTTTTTGATAGCAAGGTATTACCTTCAGCTTTCAACAAAAAACCAATGCCCGATGATGAATAATTATTTTTTGATATTATTGTTTCAGAAAGTGAAACTGAGCGATATCCAATGCCTCCGCCAAATTTAAATTGATAACCTTCACCAGGAATTAAATAATAAGCAATTAAAGAAGGTCTCATGATGTTGTAAGATATTTCATAAATGCCTGCGATTCCAAAAGGTGTGTTGTATGAATCAATTAAAATGTTATACTCTAGTCCGAGCGCAAAATTTTTAGATAATTTATAATCTCCTTCAACATTGAAAGAAACAGCACTTTTAAATGTGCCGATTTGATTTCCAAAGGCAAAACTTGTATTAACATAATCTCTAAAACTTGCAGCCGAACGAAAATCTAAACCCATTGAAGCACTAACATCATATTGTGCAAATAAAAATGAATTTAATAACAACAAAAAACTAAGTAATTTCTTCATTTGATCCTTTTAATTTTTAAGAACTGAAATAAATGTCTCTTTTGGCAACCCTTGTTTTACTCTATTACGATTGAAGAAATAAATTATCAAAATTGAAGAAACAATAAATGCAACATAAGAAATAAAATGAGTTAAGATTGCATAAGCAGCACTGACATCAAAAGAGAAATGGAAAACTTGAGAAAGCACTAAAATTGAAATTGCGTGATAAGATCCAGTTCCACCCGGTGTTGGTATCAACATTCCGAATGAACTAATAGTCATCACTATCCAAGCTGATGCAAAATTGATTTCTGCACTATTATGCATATTTAGCATAAAGAACCCAACATAAGAATTTAATGCATATAATAACATTATTGTAACCGACCAAAAAATAATTGCCAAAATATGTTTGCTGCTTTTGATACTTGAAAATCCTTCAATTAATGTATCAAAAAGTTCTTTTAGTTTTTCTGAAAGCTTCGAACTGATTTTTGCACTCATCACAATTAACCAATTTCTGAAATGAGATTTATTTTGAATTAATACGAGTAAAAAAAGAATAGCAAAAAATATTAATCCAAATCCTATTATTAATGAAGATTTAAGCCAAGGGATTTGTGAATACAAATCACCAGAATAAAGAGAAACACTAATTAAGGCAGCGAAAGCAAAAAATGTTATATCAATAATTCTTTCAATCACAATCGTTCCTAAAACAGTTGTGCGAGAAATATTTTCCCATTTACCTAAAAAAAGTGCTCGGTAAATTTCACCTAATCGTGGTACGACACAACTAACTCCATAACTTACCATCACAGATCCAAACAAATGATTTTTCGAGACATCATCTTTAATTGACACGAGCATATACTTCCATCTAATTGCTCTTGCATAATGTGAAGCGAAGAAAACAATTAAATAAAGAATCACTTCAGAAATTTTAGTTTCAGAAATTATTTGGAGTGCCTTTTTTAGATCTACATTTCGAAAAGCAATGATTAAAAAAAGTAAAGTCAGAAATAAAGTAACCACAAAACCAGCAACTTTAGAAATCCGATTTTTATTTTCTTTATCTGAGGTCAATAACTTGAGTTCCTTTAGGTACTTGAAATTCAAACTTGGAATCAGGCAAATCTTGATTAACTTTTATATCTGAAAAGCCAAATGAATATTTTAAATCACCAACATCAATCAACTCCATTTTTGAAATCAGATTATCTGGAGTCTTCCAAATTTTCACTTCTTTGAATTGTAAGTCGTTATCTTTTGGTGTGAGCATTAAAACATCATTATCAACAATTTGAGCTTTACAAAGTGAAGGATATGCAAAAATAAAATTTTCAAGCGAGAAGGAAGTTGGATCGTCAGAAAAATTACTAATCACTACACGCTTAAATTTTTTATCATAGTTCCAAACAATTGTACCATTTGAAACAATAGTTTGATTATTAATTTCAACGATGAACTTATTTTTCTTTTTGTAGAAAAAATTTCCTGAAGCTTTTCCACCTTCAGTTCCATGTGCATTAAAGAAAGTTTGATTTATGCGAGCAGAGAAATTTGAAATAGAATTAAACTTTGCTTGGATTTTATTTATAATCTCTTTGGGATTCTGAGCAAATAAAAATCCAGAACATAAAATGAATACAAACATGAATTTTAGTTTCATTTTACAATGACCTTAAAATAGTTTCTAATTGTTCTTCACTTTCTACAATCACTTCTCTTGCTTTGCTCCCTTCGGATGGACCAACAATTCCAGCTTGTTCAAGTTGATCAACAATTCTTGCAGCTCGTGAATAACCTAATTTCAGTTTTCTTTGTAACAAAGAAACCGAACCTTGTTGATGCCTTACAATAACTCGAGCAGCTTCCTCAAACATAGGATCTAAATCGGAAAGAAAATCTCCAGCACTCTCTTTTCTTTTATCGTAAAGAGATGGTAAGAAGTATCTTTTTGAATATCCTTTTTGAACGTAAATGAAATTAGTAATCTTTTCAACTTCATCTGTAGAAATAAATGCATTTTGAATGCGAATCGGTTTTGGCATTCCTGCTGGCAAGAACAACATATCTCCTTGACCCAAAAGTTGTTCAGCTCCATTCATATCAAGAATAGTTCTTGAATCAATTTTTGTTGCAACTTGATAAGCAATTCTTGCACTGAAATTTGCTTTGATAACACCAGTCAAAACATTTACTGAAGGTCTTTGCGTTGCAAGTATTAAATGAATTCCAACTGCCCGAGCTAATTGAGCTAATCTTGCAATTGGCTCTTCAACTTCTTTTCCGGAAGTTATCATCAAATCGGCAAGTTCATCAATAATCACAACAATGTATGGCATTTTATAATGTTTCATTTCGTCGCTGTCTTTTGGTCGCGATTTTGGATTCATCACTTTTTTATTGTAATCAACAATGTTGCGAACTCCAACCTTTGCTAATTTATCGTAACGTTTTTCCATTTCATATTCAACAGCTTTTAATGCAAGCAAAGCATTTGATGGATTTGTAATGATTTCTTCATCAAGGTCTGGAGAAACAGCAAGGAAATGTTTGTTAAGTTTTTTATAGAAAGATAACTCAATTTTCTTTGGATCGATAATTACAAATTTTATATCTGAAGGATGTTTAGCGTAGATTAAACTATTGATAATCATGTTGATGCCAACACTTTTTCCTGAACCTGTTGAACCAGCAATCAACATATGTGGCATCTTTGCTAAATCAGTAATGTAAACATCTCCAGCAATAGTTTTTCCTAACGCAAGAGGTAATTCTTCTTTCGCATCTTTAAGTTTTGCAATAACTGAACGAGCACGAACAATGGTTGATTTTGCATTTGGAATTTCAACGCCAATTGCACTCTTGCCAGGAATTGGTGCAATAATTCTAATTCCTCTTGCAGCTAATGCTAATGCAATATCATGTTCTAAAGAAACAATTCTACTGATTTTAACGCCAGGCGAAGGAACAATTTCATACAAAGTTACAACTGGTCCCGGTGTAACAGTAATATCATCAATTTGAATATCAAAGAGAGCAAGTTTTTCTTTTAACAATTCTGCATTGCGTTTTAATTCACTTTCATGAACTTTTATTTCTTCATCTTCAGGTGGAATTAAAAGATCAAGAGTTGGTGGAGTGTAATTGATTTCTTCATCCCATTGATTTGGAAGTTCAGCTTCTTTTTCTTTATCAATTAATGATTGTTCTTCATCTTCAGATAAGTTTTTTTTGTGTTCTTTTTTAGATTTAGTTTCTTCTTTTGGTTTTTCTACTTGTGGTTCAACTGGTTTCTCATCAACATCTTTTTTAATGATTGTAATTTTAGTTTCTGGTTCTGTTTTATCTTCTTCTTTTGCTTCATCAATTTTTTTAGAAAGTTTTTCTTCACGAAGCTTTTTGATCTTGTTCAAATTCTCATCAAGAATATCTTCTTTCTTTTCTTCTTCAGCTTCATCTTTATCAAATAATTTTTTAATGAATTCTAAGATTGATCCAAATTGAATATCAAAAGCTATGATTAATGTTGCAATAATTGCAGTCGAAAGAACAATTATACTTCCAAGTCCACCAAGCAATCGGCTGATTATAGTCCCAAAGAATAAACCAATATTTCCAGAAAGTTCATAATAATCTTTGAACAACTCAATTTCAGGAGTAAATTGAAGCATACCAAAAAAAGTGGAAATCAAAAGAGCCATGACAATTAAGAAGTTAGAAAGATAAATCGAAAGTCGATAATTCTTTTCTTTCTTTAAGATAGTATAACCCCAAATAAAAATTATCACTGGGAATACAATTGAGAAATAACCAATTGTTGAGCGAATTAAAAAGTGTGAAACATAAGCTCCAAAAATTCCAAGCCAATTGTGAGTTGTAGCTGCTTTTTCTTTTATTTCATCTTGAGTGAAAACATTAAATTGATCGGAGAACTGATAGGAAAAATATGATTCATCAAATCTTGAATAGGAAAGAATACTCAAAAAAAGTAAAAGTGAAAACACGATTAGAAAAATTCCAAGAAGTTTAATTTTCTTCTCAGGAGAAACCACAAAAAAATTTTCTCCAATTGGAGATTCTTCTTTTTCCTTTTCTTTTACTTTTTTAGCCATTATCGGAAGACTTTATTTCATTGTTGTTTGATTGATCAAGTTTTTTTAATGAACCTGAAACAAAGTAAGGAATTACATCTGTCGTTCCATAAAGAGAACATTCTTTCAAATCTTTATCGAATCCATTTTCAATTAGAAGTTTTCCATGTTCGGTTTCTTTCAACATTTTTAATAAAGATTTACCGCTTGATTTCGCAAGCAAAACAGAAGCTTTGGATGAATCAGTCAATTCAACATCTTGTGAGAGTTCCATCATTTCTAAAATCAACTTACCAGCACAAACAGTATCTTCATAATTAAAACTTCCATTAGTTCCAGCACAAATAATTTCAACATCTTTATTTAATTCTACTAAATGTTTTGCCACAGATGGCAAATTATTAAAACATGCAGCAAAAAGATTTTCAGAAAATTTTGCTTTAACAAAAGCTTTACTACCGTTTGTTGTGTAAAGTATTATTGATTTTCCACCAACAACTTCAGCTGTATATTCAAGTGGAGAATTTCCCAATAGAAATCCTTCAATCTTTTTGGTATTTCTTTCGCCGCATAACAATGTTTGACCATTAAATGCATTACCAGAAATTTTCATCGCAAAATCAACGGTTCCAACAGGAATAACTTCCTTTGCACCATTTTGTATCGCCCGAACAATTACAGTTGATGCTCTCAGTACATCAATGACAACAGAAGTCTTTGCGGTGAAATACAATTCATCGAGATTTTGATTTGTTATGTGTACGTTTAATTTCATAATTACTTTTTTATAAATGGAAGTTTGGTAACAGTTGCCGGAATTTCTTTACCTCGAATCAGAAAATTAACTTGTGTTCCTTCTTTAGCATAAATCGATTCTACATAACCAAGAGCAATTGCTTTTTCAAGAATTGGACTTACAGTACCACTTGTTATGTGTCCTACTTTTTTACCATCAACGCTTAAATCGTAACCATGACGTGGAAAACATTTTTCTTCAGAGATTAATGCAACTAATTTTCTTTTTGGTCCTTCTTCTTTTGTTTTCACTAAAACATCTTTTCCAATAAAATGTGGTTTTTTCAATTTTGTAATCCAACCTAAACCAGCTTCAATAGTATTTGTAGTTTGATCGATATCATTTCCATAAAGACAAAAACCCATTTCTAATCTTAAAGAATCACGAGCTCCAAGTCCAACTGGTTGAATATTGAATTCTTTTCCAGCTTCAAAAATTGCATTCCAAATTTTTTCAGCAGTTGAATCATCACCTTTGAAATATAATTCGTAACCAAGTTCGCCGGTGTAGCCAGTACGAGAAACAATCATATCAACACCGTCAATTTTTGCTTTGAAGAAATGATAATATTCCAGATCTAATGGTCGATCGCAAATTTTTTGAATTGTCGATTTTGAATTTGGTCCTTGAACTGCCAGCAAAGAATATTCATCACTTTCATCAGAAATTTCGACATCGAACTTGTTATTCTTTTTCATCCATTCATAATCTTTATCTTTATTTGAAGCATTAACTACGAGTAAAAATTCTGTCTCACTAATTCGATAAACTAATAAGTCGTCAACAATTCCACCATCTTCGTAACACATTGCAGAATATTGAACTCTGCCATCGGTCAGAATTGAAGCATCATTTACAGTAATGTAATTAACAAAATCTAAAGCTTTGTTACCACGAATAAAAATTTCTCCCATATGGGAAACATCAAAAACACCAACACTATTTCTTACAGCTTTGTGTTCAGCAATAATTGATGAATATTGAATTGGCATTTGGTATCCGGCAAATTCAACAATCTTAGCATTTAGTTTTTGGTGTACCGAGTAAAATCTTGTCTTTTTCATAATATTATTGATTTAATTTTTTCCAATCGTTCAAAAATTTCTCTAGACCATTTTCGGTTAGAGGGTGATTAAATAATTTTTCAATTACATCAAACGGCATTGTACAAACATGAGCACCCAACATAGCTGCTTCGACAACATGCAACGGATGACGAACACTCGCAACTAAAACTTCAGTTTTGAAATTATAGTTTTTGTAGATTGTTACAATCTGACGAATTAATTCCATTCCATTTGTACTTATATCATCAAGTCGTCCTACAAATGGACTAATATAAGTTGCACCAGCTTTTGCAGCTAATAAAGCTTGAGTTGGAGAAAAACATAAAGTTACATTTGTTTTTATTCCTTTTGAACTCAGAGTTTTAACAGCTTTAATTCCTTCTTTAATTAAAGGAACTTTAATAACAATATTCTTGTGAATTTTGGAAAGCTCTTCAGCTTCCTTAATTATTCCATCATAATCAGTTGAAACAACTTCCGCACTGATCGGTCCATCAACAATTTTCACAATTTCATTTAAAAGCTCTAAAAAGTTTTTACCTTCCTTTGCAACTAATGATGGATTTGTTGTAACTCCATCAAGCAAACCCATTGCAGCTGCTTCTTTAATTTGATTGATATTAGCAGTATCAATAAAGAATTTCATCTACTTCCCTCTCAATTTTGTAGTTGTAAAATTAATAAAATTATTCTAACTGAATGTATTCTCAAGCAACATCCTCTGTAATATCTTCGCCTGTTTTTGTGACAAAAAATTGAAATTTTTGTGGACTGATTTTTTCATCAGAGATCAATTTTATTTTGATGAAATATTTCAACTCCAACTTTCTTAAAATGGAAAGAAAACCGTTTGTTAATTTTTCTTCCAAAGATGGATGAACTTTTAAGGTTAGTGATTTATGTTTGCCTTGAAGTTTATATCTCTTTAACCAATGTTCAATTTCATGAATCAAGTTTGATTTCTTTGTTAACATGCCAGTGCCAAGACAATAAGGACAAACTTCATTCATCGATTGTAAAATATTTTCACGAATTCTCTCACGAGTAATTTGCATTAAACCAAATTCTGTCATTGGTAGTAATGCGGTTTTTGCTCGATCTTTTTTGAATTCTTTTTTTAGTTCATCATAAATCTTTTTTCTATTTTTTTCATCTTCAAGATCAATAAAATCCACAACAATAAGTCCACCAATATCTCTTAATCTTAATTGGCGAGCAATTTCACGAGCAGCTTCTAAATCAGTTTTTAATGAATTTAATTCTTGTTCTTTCTTTGCAGCATATCTTCCGCTGTTTACATCAATTACAACCATTGCTTCAGTGTGATCAATTACAATATGTCCACCACTTGGCAAAGGAACTTTTCTTCCCATCAAAGTCTTGATTTGCTCTTCAATTTTGAAAGCTTCAAAAATTGGTGTTTCATCTTTATATAGTTCAATACGATCAAGCAAAGCTGGTTGAATAAACTCAAGATAGTTTTTTATTTCTTTCCAAAGTTTTTTGGAATCAACATAAACTTTTGAAACATCGGGTGTAAATAAATCACGAATAACTGAAATTGTTGTACTTAAATCTTTGTATAGCAAAGCTGGAGGAGTAGATTTTTTTGCATCGTTTTGAAGTTCATTCCAAATTTTAACTAAATATTTTAAATCTCCACTCAATGCTTCTTCAGATTGATCTTTTGCAGCAGTTCGAATTATCAATCCACAATCTTTAGGAATAATTCCCCGTGCAATTTTTCGCAATCTTTTTCTTTCACGAAAGTCTGTAATTTTTTTTGAGACTCCAATTTTATTATCCATTGGAAGAAGAACACAAAATCTTCCTGGAATTGAAATTGAAGAAGTTACACGAACACCTTTTCCTTGAACAGGTTCTTTTATTATTTGAATTAATAACTCTTCCCCTTTTTTCAATTTAGGAATTATTCTTTCTTTCTGTTCAACTTCTTTAGGAATTTCCGGACGAGCAATTTCTAAAGTAGAATTTGGCGAGACATTATCGTCAATTTCTTTTTTCGGTTCTTCAATTTCATCTTCGTCATCATCATCTTCAAAAATTCCTTGCAATGCTTCTGTTCTTTCTCCAATGTCAGAAAAATGAAGAAAGGCGTCATGTTTTAATCCAATATCAATGAATGCTGCGCGAATACCCGGCAAAACTCTTGCAACTTTGCCAAGATAAACATCTCCAACCATTCTTTGTTTTTCCGGATGGTCAACAAAAAAATCAACAAGATTTCCTTCTTCAGTTATAGCAACTCGATTTTGAGATGCAGATGAATTTATTATTATTTCCTTATTCATAAAAAACCTTTTACTTAACTATAAACAACAGCGCTTTCATCTGAAAGCCAAAATAAAACTCTTTTATTAAATTTTTTAAAAATTTCCTGCTTATTCACTTTTGGAAAATTATTTGCACTTATTTTTTCAGTATGTAATAATAAAACTTTTTTAAGATCACTCAAAGTACGAACTGATAGTAGAATATTAATTAATACATCAATTCCTGGTCTTGTTCTAAAATACCAGAGTGAATGTTTTTTTGCTCTATCGAGTGCAATAAATTCACCAAACTCTTTTTCAAGCAAATCAATATGTTTTATAATAGTCTTATAAACTATTTCCAATTCAGGCTCTGAAGGTTCGCCACCATTTTCTATCAGAAAGTTATATTGAGAAAAAATAAAAGGATTTCCAAGAGCACCGCGAGCAATCATGACTGAATCACAATTGGTTTGTGTTCTCATATTTATTGCATCTTGCGGTGTAAAAACTGAGCCGTTACCAACAACTGGAATTGAAATTTTTTCTTTTACCTTTTTTATCCATTGCCAATTTGGTTCATCGTCATATTTGTCTTTTCGAGTTCTTGCATGAACAAAAATTAAAGAAGCACCACTATCTTCAACAGCTTTTGCTGTATCCAAAATATTAATGTGATTGTTATCTTTTCCAAGTCTCAATTTTATTGAAATAGGAATTCCATTTGAATTATCAACCATTTGTTTTAAAATTTTGTAAATACTTTTTGGATCATCAAGAAGTGCTGAACCCATTTTATGTGAAGTAACTTTATCAACCGAACAACCGGCATTGAAGTCAATTAAATCCGGTTTGAATTTGGAAATTTCTTTTGTCGCTTCACCAATAATTTGAGGATCATTTCCTAAAAGTTGAACACCAATTGGTTTTTCGGAACGATTGAATGAAAGATATTTAAGAGTGGTAAAATTATTTTTGATTACACCTTCGGCGCTAACCATTTGTGTGAAGGTAAGACCAGCACCAAATTCTTTGCAAATTTTTCTAAATGATGAATCGGTAACCTCTGCCATAGGAGCGAGAATTAATTTTTCACCAATATCAAGATTACCGATCTTCATCAATATTTAAATTTTTGTTTTACATAAATTAAACACAAACGAAAAATTAATGCTGAGCTATTGCCCAGCATTATTCTCATCACCATTATTTTCTTCAACAGTTTCTTTTTCTTTCAATAATACTTTTCTTGAAAGAGAATATTTACCATTCTCAATTGATATTAATTTTACTTTAATAATATCGCCTTCTTTGAGTACGTCAGTAACTTTAGCAATTTTTTTATTATCAATTTGAGAGATGTGTAATAAACCTTGGATACCAGGAATAAATTCAACAAAGGCACCAAATTCTTTTATGCTGATAACTTTTCCGTTGTAATTTTTTCCAACTTCTGGTTCAGCAGTCATCCATTTAATATATTCTTTTGCTTCTTTAGCAAGTTTTGAATCTTGCCCAGCAATATTAACCGTTCCATCTTCTTCAACAGAAATTTCAACACTAAAATCTTTTTGAATTTTCTGAATGATTTTACCACCAGGACCAATCAAAGCACCAATTTTATCAATTGGAATTTTTGTTGAAAGAATACTTGGTGCATATTGAGAAATATTTGGACGTGGAGTTGAAATAGCTTCATTCATTATTCCAAGAATATGCATTCTTCCTTCTTTAGCTTGAGCAAGAGCATTTTCCATAATTTCATAAGAGATTCCTTGAATCTTAATATCCATCTGAAATCCGGTAATGCCGTTTACAGTTCCAGCAACTTTGAAATCCATATCTCCAAGATGATCTTCATTACCAAGAATATCAGAAAGGATTGCATATTTATCACCTTCTTTAATCAAGCCCATTGCAATTCCAGCAACAGCAGTTTTAATTGGAACGCCTCCATCCATCATCGCAAGAGAGCCTGCACAAACTGTAGCCATTGAAGATGATCCATTTGATTCAAGAATATCTGAATTCACACGAATTGTGTATGGAAATTTTGATTCTTCAGGAACAACATTTTTTAATGAGCGTTCAGCTAAATTACCATGACCAACTTCTCTTCTTCCAACACCGGAAAATTTGCCAACTTCCCCAACGCTAAAAGGTGGAAAGTTATAATGAAGAATAAATCTTTTCTTAAATTCTTCCTGCAATCCATCAATTATTTGTTCATCTTGTTTTGTGCCCAAAGTTAATGTTGTTAAACTTTGAGTTTCTCCACGAGTAAACAAAGCAGAACCGTGAACGCGTGGAAGTAATCCGAGTTCAACAGTAATTGGACGAATTTGTTTTGTGTTTCTTCCATCAAGACGTAATCCTTCTTCAAGAATTCTTTTACGCATCAAATCTTTTTCCATGTCATGAAGAATTTCTTTGATGACTTTTTCCTGTTCAGGATATTTTTCTGCTAATGCTGTTTTTACTTCTTCAAATAAATCATCATTTGCTTTTGATCTTTCTTCTTTAGCAAGAACAGAAGCAACAATTGATTTTAATTTATCATAAGCAATTGCATTTACATCCTTCACTAAATTTTCGTCAATCACTTTTGGTTCTACAACCATTTTAGGTTTACCACATGCTTCACGTAATTCATGTTGAATCGCAACAATTTTCTTTATTTCTTGATGAGCGAATTTTAACGCATTGAGAAGGTCAGCTTCACTAACTTCTTTGGATTCACCTTCAACCATCATGATTGAACTTTCTGTACCTGCAACAACTAATTCAATATCACTTTGTTCTACTTCTTCAAAAGTTGGATTGATGATGAATTCTCCATTTACTCTACCAACTCTAACTTCACCAATTGGTTCTAAGAATGGAATATCAGAAATAACAAGAGCAGCAGAAGCAGCACAAGCTGCTATAACATCCGGATCATTTTCTGTATCGAATGAATAAACAAATGCTGCAACTTGTGTATCATTTTTATAATGATCATTAAATAATGGTCGAATTGGTCTATCGATTAATCTTGCACTCAATACTTCTCTATCGCTTGGTTTACCTTCACGTTTAAAGAATCCACCAGGAATTTTACCAGCAGCAAAAGATTTTTCTCGGTATTCAACACTCAACGGAAAGAAATCTAAATCTTCCCTAACACCACCAGCAACAGCTGTTACTAAAACCATTGTATCACCATAGCGAGCCATAATAGCGCCGTTTGCTTGCTTAGCTAATTTACCGGTTTCAAAGATTAGTTTATGTTTACCAATCTGTACTTCTTTAGTTACTACCATTTAATTCCTCTTATTTTCTAATGTTCAATTCTTTAATTATTGCGCGATATCTTTCAATATCTTTTGAAGCAAGATAATTGAGCAATCTTCTTCTTTTACCAACGATTTGCATTAAGCCACGACGAGAAGCATGATCTTTTTTATGTCCTTCAAAGTGACTTGTTAGTTGATTAATTCTTGCAGTCAAGATTGCAATTTGAACTTCTGCAGTTCCACTATCTTTTTCGTTTTTACCATATTTCTTGATGATCTCAAGTTTTTCTTCATGTGATAAAGACATTTTGTTACTCCTTTTTTTTGTTTTACGATGCATTCGCAGAATCAACCACGAATGATTATTTAGTTAATTAATTTTTGATTGCAAAGCTATTTGCTCTGCTTCTTTTTTATCTTCTTCAATTTGGTGAATCAATTCATCTTTAGAATTAAATTTCTTTTCGTCACGAAGACGTTTGACAAATTCAACTCTTATTTTTTCACCATAAATATCTCGATTAAAATCCAGAATAAAAACTTCCGGCACGAGTTCATGTTTATTTTCAAATGTCGGACGATAACCGATATTCATTACACCAAATCTTACTTCTGAACTTAAAAAGCATTTAGTTACATATACTCCAACTTTAGGAAATGCTTTTTTAACATCATCAACTTGAACATTTGCTGTTGGGAAACCAAGTGTTCTTCCACGTTGAGCACCTTTGACAACAATTCCACAAATCGAATAATTTCTTCCAAGAAAAATGTTTGCATTTTCAAGATCACCGTTCAACAGAAATTTTCTAATTTTCGTTGAACTAATAATTTCATCATTATGACATTCAGCTGGGACAGAAGAGACAGTAAAACCCAACTGATTACCAATTTCAATTAATTTATTTTCATCGCCCAAACGATCTTTACCAAATTTATGATCGTGACCAATGACTATATGTGAAGCATTTAATTTCTCGATCAAAAATTTTTTAATGAATTCTTCAGAATTGAGTTGAGAAAATTCGCGTGTAAAATGAATCACCATTAAATTTTCAACGCCAATCTTTTCAAGAATCATTTTCTTTTCATCGAGAGAAGTTAAAATATTCACTTCAGAAAATTGAGAAAGAACACTTCGTGGATGTGGATCAAAAGTGACGACAACCGAAGTTTCATTATTTTTTTTTGCAGTTGAAATTAATTCTTCTAATATTTTTAGATGCCCACGATGCAATCCATCAAATGAGCCAACAGTAACAACTGCTTTTTTATCAAGTTTAATTTCAGAACGATCAGTGAATATATTCATTAAGCAAAATTCGATACTTGTGAAAACTGTTCTCTAAATTCATCAATAGTTAAAGCATCATCTACAGAATAATTACCAATTTTTATTCTTCTCAATACACTTAAATGAGCTCCACATCCTAATGCTTTACCAAATTCATTTGCAATAACTCGAATGTAAGTTCCTTTCGAACAATTAATTTGAAAATAAATGTCTGGTAATTCAATCTTTGTGATTTCGAAATTATAAATCTCTATTTCTCTTTCTTTACGTTCAATTTCAATTCCTCTTCGTGCAAGTTCGTAAAGAGGTTTTCCATTATTCTTTATTGCAGAAAACATTGGTGGAGTTTGAGTTATCACTCCAACAAATTTTTCTTTTGTTTGCATTATCAAATCTTCAGTAACAAAGCTGAAATCACAAACTGAATCATATTCTGTTTCTAAATCAAACGAAGGAGTTGTTTTTCCAATAGTTATAACACCTTCATAAGTTTTATCAAAATTTTGGAACTGATTTATTTCTTTAGTCTTTTTACCTGTACAAACAATTACTAATCCAGTTGCCATTGGATCTAAAGTTCCAGCATGACCAACCTTTTTAACACCGGTAGTTTTTCTAATTTTATAAACGATATCAAATGAAGTTTTTCTAATTTTTTTATCAATTAGAATTACTTCTCCTTCTTCAAAATCAAAAATATTATTCGCTGTGTTCTTCGTTATCATTATGAATTTTTTTAAACAAGTTTTCTATCTTTTCAACATAGTCGAGAGTATCATCGATGAAAAAAAATAATTCCGGTACATATCGCAATTGAATTTTATGAGCAAGTTCAGTTCTTATCATTCCTTTTAATTCATTTACCTTTAAAAGCAATTCTTCACGTAATTCTTTCTCAAACACAGAAAGATAAATCCTTGCTTCACGTAAATCTGGAGTAACTTTAACATTAGTTACAGTAACCAATCCAAATTTTTTATCATGAATTTTATGAAGAAAAATCAAACTCAATTCATCTTTAATTTGATGCGATACTCTTTGTAATCTAATTGATGCCATTTTACAATTTCTTCTTTGTTTCAATTACTTTATAAGATTCGATAATATCTCCAACTTTTATATCATTGAAGTTTGCAATTCCAATTCCGCACTCGAATCCTTTTTCAACTTCGCGAACATCATCTTTAAATCTTTTCAATGAAGAAAGCTCACCTTCATAAATTGCAATTCCATCTCTGAAAAGACGAATTTTATTTTTGCGATCAATCTTTCCATCTAAAACATAGCAACCAGCAACTGTACCAACTTTTGGGACTTTGAATACCTCTCTAACTTCAACAGTTGCAACAACTTCTTCGCTTAATACTGGTGAAAGCATTCCTTCGAGAGCAGATTTAACTTCATTAATTGCATCATAAATAATATTGTAAAGACGAATATCAACTTTTTCGGTTTCAGCAAGTTTGCGAGCATTTGTATTTGGACGAACATGAAATCCAATAATAATTGCTTTCGATGCAGCCGCAAGTAAAACGTCACCTTCGCTAATTGCTCCAACACCTTTATGAATTACTTTTACAGAAACTTCCTGATTTGATAACTTCATTAATGCATCAGACAAAGCTTCGATTGAACCATCAACATCACCTTTAACAATTATAGGAAGTTCTTTTACTCCACCAATTGAAATTTGATTTGCAATTTCATCAAGAGTAATATGATGTACTTGGCGATGATCTTGTTCTCTTTTAACTTGCATACGTTTTAAACTTGTTTCACGTGCTTCACGTTCAGAAGCAACAGCAACAAAAGTATCACCTGCTTGTGGTGGAGTTTCAAATCCTAAAACTAATACAGGAGTTGAAGGAGGAGCTTCTAAAACTTTTTTACCACGTTCATCGAACATTGCGCGTACACGTCCATGAGTAACTCCTGCAATAAATGGATCACCAATTTTTAATGTTCCTTTTTGAACTAAAACAGTTGCAGTAATTCCTCTTCCTTTATCGAGTTGAGATTCAATAATTGTTCCTCTTGCTTTTCTATTTGGATTTGCTTTTAAGTCAAGCAATTCAGCTTCAAGTAGAATTTTTTCCAACAGAAGATCAATATTTTTTCCAAGTTTAGCAGAAACTTCAACACATTGATATTTTCCACCCCAATCTTCAACTAAAATATTTTTTTCTGCAAGTTGTTGTTTAATTCTTTCAATATTAGAATTTGGTTTATCAATTTTATTAATTGCAACAATGATTGGAACATTCGCCGCTTGTGCGTGATTGATAGCTTCAACTGTTTGAGGCATAACTGCATCATCAGCAGCAACTATTAAAACTACAATATCAGTAACTTTAGCACCGCGAGCACGCATTGCTGTAAATGCTTCGTGACCGGGTGTATCTAAAAATGTTATTTCTTTTCCACCATCAATACTAACTTTGTAAGCACCAATGTGTTGCGTAATTCCACCAGCTTCTCCAGCAACAACATTTGCATTTCTAATATAATCGAGCAATGATGTTTTACCATGGTCAACATGTCCCATAATTGTAACAACTGGAGGACGCGGTTGCAAATCTTCTTCTTTGTCTTCAAGATCAGCATCAACTTCAGATTGAAATTCTTCAACAAGTTCTATTTCGAATCCAAAGTCATCAGCAATTAAGGTGATTGTTTCAACATCAAGTCTTTGATTAATTGAAACCATCAATCCAAGAGAAATGCATTTAGAGATTACATCGCTTACGGAAACGCCCATTAAATTTGCAAGTTCGTTAACAGCAATATATTCTGTTACTTTTATTTTTTTCTTTTCTAATTCTTTTTCTTCTTGAATTCTCTCCTGTAATTCAGCTTTCTCTTTTCTTTTCTTTTTTCGAAGGATTGCACGATCACCAATTCCAGAATCATCCATTGCAAGAAGAGTTTTTCTGATTGCAACTTCAACTTCATGTTTATCAACTTCGAACTTTTTAACTTTTTTCTTTTTCTTTGCTGGAATTACATCTTCAACTACATCCTCACCAGCTTTGTTTTTCTTCTTTGCTTTTAAAACTTTCTTTTTCTTTTTATGCTCAGCATCTTTTTCTTCAATTATTTCAGGGACTGCAGGTTTAATAACAACAGGTTGAACTTTATCTTTTTGAGGTGGTCTTTCCTGAATTTTTTCTTTTTGTTTTTCTTTTGGTTCTTCTTTCTTACGTTTCTTACCGAGTTCAATTTTGCCAACAATAGTTAAACCTTTTTTCTGCTGAGCTAATTTCTTTTCAGTTTCAGTAATGAAAGGTTTTTGTTCTTCTTCAGAAATAATTTCCTCTGTTGGTTGCTCTTCAACTAACGAACTTGAATCAACTTTTTCTTCTTCAACTATTTCTTCTTTAGTTTCTTGAACAACAGTTTCCTCTTGCTGAGAAGTGACTTCTAATTTTTCTTTTTCATGTTGAATCTCTTCAACTTTTTCTTCTTGAACTTCAACTTGTTCAGTCTTTTTTACTTCAGGTTGAGGAGTTACAACTTCTTCAACAATTTGTTTTTCTTTTGTTTCAGTTTGTTCAGATACATCAACTCTTTTTTTCTGAAATTCCTCGATCTTTTTATTATGCTTTTCAACTTTTTCGATATCTTTTTTGAATTGAGTTTTGATATCGTTCATCATTTCATCGGTTATGACTGTATTAATGGATTTAATTTCATAACCTTTTTTGACAAGGAACTCAGTCAAGCTTTCTGTCGAAAGATTAAATTCTGTTGCAACTTTATAAAGTCTTATTTTTTGTGCTTTTGGTTCGGACATTAGGAAATCCCAATTTATAATTTTGTTTTATTCTTCTTCTTCAAATTGATTTTCAAGAATTTCAATTATTTCTTTTGCTTTTGCTTCGTCGATACCTTCAATTTCTTTTAACTTTTCAACACCTGCTTTTAATACTTCCACAGCAGTTTCAAAATTATTCTCAATTAAAAGATCAACAATTTCACTACCAAGTTCTTCTCTCAATTCTGGCAATTCAACATCTTCATCATATTCTTCAAGTGGTTTTTCAAGTCTGATAACCTCAATATCGTAACCTGTTAGTTTCATAGCCAAACGAATATTAACACCGTTTCTTCCAACAATTAAAGAAATTTGATCGCTATCAGCAGTTACTGTACATTTTTTTTCTTCTTCATCAATTTCAATTTGTCTTAGTTTTGCAGGAGCCAAACATCTCTGTATAAATATAACTGGATCATCAGAGTAATTAATTACATCAATATTTTCATTATTTAATTCACGAACGATTGCATGAATACGAACTCCTTTCATACCAACGCAAGCTCCAACTGCATCAATTCTTGAATCATTAGATTCAACAGCAACTTTTGCACGCTCGCCGGGTTCACGAGCAATTCCTCTAATTTCAATAACACCATCATAAATTTCTGGAATTTCAATTTCGAATAATCTTCTTAAGAATAAATTATCTGCACGAGAAATAATTACAACTGGATCACCATTTTGATTTTTTCTTACTTCTTTAATAACTGCACGAATTGTATCACCTTTACGATATTTTTCGCGAGGAATTTGTTCATTTCTTGGAAGCAACAATTCATTCTTATTATGATTAATCAAGACGTCGTTTCTACGAACTTGATAAATATCTCCAACAACAATTTCACCAATCATTTCGTTGTATTCACGGAAGATTAATTCTTTCTCGATCTCACGAATTTTTTGATTCAAACTTTGGCGAGCAAGATTTATCAATCTTCTACCAAAATCTTTTAATTCTAATTTTTCAACATAATCTTCGCCAACTTCAAGTTCATCGGGGTTGCCTTTTTCGTTGACTTCATCAATGCTAATTTCAGTAGCTGCATCTTGAACTTTGTCAACAATGGTTCTTTCAAGAAATATTTCAATATCGCCTTTATCCATATTAACAACGATATCATATTTAGCTTTATCACCATATTTCTTTTTAACCAATAATCCAAAAATTGCTTCGATGATATCAACGAGAACATCTTTATCAAGGCTTTTCTCGCGAGCCATTTGTGCAAAGGATTCTACTATTTCACTATTCATTTATTTTCTCCTATCAGAAACTAATTAAAACTTTTGCTTTGATGATATTATTAAAATTGATTTTGACTTCATCATTTTTTTCGCTAAAGAAAAGATTATCAGCTTCAATTCTTAATAATTTACCCGTCAACTTTTTAACTTGATCATCAACTTTATATTGAACTTCAAATTTTCTATTTAAATGTTTTTGGTATTGAACTAAAAATTTTAATGGTCTATCAATTCCCGGCGAAGAAACATCAAGTCTGTAATTTGAGTCAATGATTTTTTCTTCTTCAATTTTTTCGTTAATAGCTCGACTTACTAGAACGCAATCGTCTGTTGTAATTCCTTTTTCATTATCAATGTAAAGTTCAAAGATTCTTAAGTGGTTATCACCGCGAACAACAATATCGATTAACAAGTAGCCGAGAGAGTTAATAACTTCTTCAAATAATTGATTTAATTTAGCTTTTTCCATATTCCACAAATAAAAATCGCCCTCTATGGGGCGAAAATTGACTACGCAAAGGTATAAAGATTAACTTGATTTTCCAAATTAAAGTATAAAATCAATCTTCCTTTTTCTGTGAGTAGAGATGTTTTGCTTTTTCAGCTGATGTTACAATTCCTTTAATTAATGATGAGCTAAAGCCAGCATGTTCCATTTGATTTAATCCAGATATTGTAATTCCCATTGGAGTTGTAACTTTATCAACTTCACCTTCTGGATGTGCCCCACTTTTAAGAATCAATGAAGCAGCTCCTTTTGCTGTTTGTGAAGCCATGAATAAAGCATCTTCAGCATGAAAACCAATTTCAATTCCACCTTGAGAAGCTGCACGAATTGCACGTAAGAAAAAAGCAATTCCAGAAGCACAAAGAGCTGTTGCCGGAACCATTAATTCTTCATGAATCACAATAGTACTACCAAGTTGATCAAAAATATATTTTGCAATTTCAAGTGCGTTATTGTCTTCTTCATGAGAACTAATACAAGTCATAGATTCTTGAATTGCAATCGCTGTATTTGGCATTACTCGAACTACAGGAATTTTTTTAGTCAATTTACTTTTAATTTGATTTATTGCAGCACCAGTCACAACTGAAAGCAAAATATGTTTATTCTCAATCAATTCATCATTTATTTCAAGTAAAAGATCATCGAGTTGTTGTGGAGTAACGGCAATTATTATTATTTCTGATTTTTTCACCGCTTCCAAATTATTGGAAGAAGTTAAAAATCCTTTTTGAGAAAATTTATCAAGTTGCTCATGAGATTTTCTTGTAACAAAAATTTGTGAAGGTTTATATAATCCACTGTTTACAAGTCCATTTGCTATTGCACTTCCAATATTTCCACAACCAAGAATTGCAATTTTCTTTTTATTCATAATTATTCCTTTATTTTATTTCGAAAGATGCTGAAACAACTGCGGTAATTTCTTTTTCAATTGAAGTTACATCATTCATTCCATAATCGGAAATTACATTTGAATTTTTGGGAGTAATTTGAAGAACACCCATTCTTGCGCTACGAAGTGGTCCTAAATTTCTTCCAGTTGATTCTGCAATTTTTTCTGCTCGTTCCATTGCATTTTTCGCAGCTTCTGCTTGAATTGAAATTTTCACATCATCAAGTTTTGTGTATAAATATTCTGGCATTTCCGTGTTGATGTCTAATCCTTTTTCAACAAGTGAACTCAATGAAACTGAAAGCTCTTTAATTTTTGTAACATCATTGGAACGAACTTCAAATCTTTGGCTATACGTATAGTATAAAATTTTTGATGTTTGCATTCCGTTTGGACTAATTTCATAAACTGGAAATCCATTGATGGCAAAAACTTCGATTTGATCTTTTTTAAATCCTTTTGATTCTAAAAATTTTAAGACCGTTGGCATTTGTTCTTGCACAATTTGATATGCTGTTTTTCTATCGCTACTTGTTGCTTGTAAAGTTCCTCTCTGAATTCCTAAATCTGAAGTGATAAACTTTTTTGCCGAACCAGTCACAGTAATTGTTTGATCTGCACTTTTGTTAGACTTCCACACTAAAGAAAATATCAACACAGCAATTACTAAAGATAATCCTAAAATTCCTGCTGTTAATAAATATGTATTTCTGTTTTCCATAATTCCCTCTCAAACTTTTATACTAAGATAATGTTTTTATTTAAGGATGTCATCTTGAAAAGTTATTTTATTTTTTTACAGAAGCTTCAGCAATATTTCATCGCAGAGCGCATAACCTTTTGGAGTTAGCAACAACTTGTGAGAATCAATTTTCATTAAGTTGTTATTAACCATTTCTTCAATGGTGTGTTTATTTTTTTCGTACCAGTTTGTTCCAAATTTTTTTTCAAGTCGGGATAAATCTAACCCGCTGGAACGTAAAGCAAGCATTATAAATTCTTCTTCCATTTGCTCTTGAGATAAAATTTCTTCTCCAACAATTGCATTTTGTTTTTTATTTATTGATTCAATAAATAATCTTGTGCTTGAAATATTCCACCATCTTTTTCCGTTTACAAATGAATGAGCAGAAGTACCGAATCCGATATAATCTTTGTAATGCCAATATGAATTATTATGGACACATTGAAAATTCTCTTTAGCAAAATTTGAAACTTCATACTGAGCGAAGTTCTTGTTTGCTAAATAATCTATTGTA
>Ga0272446_1001301_pt1 | contig 36579 bp, 28 predicted proteins | sample YNPCB0061_FD_194587 | JGI IMG/M metagenome (GOLD analysis project Ga0272446, IMG submission 194587) | Hot spring microbial mat communities from Yellowstone National Park, WY, United States - YNP-CB-006-1 | ecosystem: Environmental > Aquatic > Thermal springs > Hot (42-90C) > Sediment | place...
CGCGATGATCTGGCGCATCCGCTTCTCGATCTGCTCCAGCTCTTCCGGCGTAAAGGTGCGCGCCTTGCCGTGCTCATCCTTGCCCAGGTCGAAATCGTAGTAGAAACCATTGTCGATCGGCGGGCCGATCGCGATCTTGGCTTCCGGGTGAATCTCCAACACCGCCTGCGCCATCACGTGCGCAGCGCTGTGGCGAATTTTGTACAATTGCTCGTCTTCGGGCGAGCGGTTGACGTGACTCATACCTTACCCCTTATCACCAAACCAAAGGAAGACGTTATTGCGCCAATCGCAACATTATCTGGCGGACGAAATCCGCTGCTGTCTGTGCACCCTGTACGATGGCTGCCCAAACCGAAGCAGCAAGCCGGGCAGTAGCGTCACGGTCGATCGCATACAAGATCCAGATGACCGCAACCAGAAAGAGCAGCGCCCGGAAGCGTTTCTCGCTCTCATAGGCTTTTGCAACCGGCAGCAACTCTTCCGGCTTGCGATTTGCCTCGATGCGGGCGCCAGTATTCCGCATCAATGGATCGTTCCCACCGAAAAAATAGAGAAACAAGGTGCGCAACGACCACAGCAGAACCACCACGAACGCCACAAGCACGATCGTGTTGAAATCGATTGTTATGTCGCCAGTCGCCATAGGTTCACTCCGAGGGTCATCAAACCATGGGCGGACACTCATCGCACTGCACCCACCAAACCAGCACGATGATGGATTTGGCGGTCCGCGCCCAGCCGTGTTATCCTGTTGAGCCTGCTAGAACAAATTTTCTATTACGTGCATCCTCAACTTTTTTATAACTTGACATAGCAACCAACAGTCACGACACGTTCACCGGAGGGTCATGTTTATGTTCAACCTCGACATCATCAGCCCGATCGACACGCTGTTCGGCGTTGCTCGTCACGGCAAGATGCACCGCTTCACCTTCGATGTCAACTCCGGTTTCACCGGCTACAAGGTCGAAAAGCTCTTGCGACGCTACGGCGTCCGCGTCTGGGGACGCCGCGTTGCTGGCTCGCAACGCTCCTTCCTCGTCAAACAAAGCCAGGCTGTCTGGGCCGAATACATTTTATGCCGGGCAGGCGTGCCGCTGCTTAGCCCGCTGCTCGATCCACGCAATGCCCACTACCCCGACCAACATCCCGAGGCTACGCTGCCGGCGCCGTGGACCGAGAAAGGCCTGCCTGCCATCAGCCTCGTCGACCATCTCGGCGAGTGGCTGGCGAAGCTCTTTGGCTAGGATGTCAGGCGCCGCTTCTGCCGAGCCACGTCGCCGCCCACGTGGTCAGCGTCAACAGGTGACGCAGTCCACTCTCCAGCGGCGGCGTGGCGATCCACTCGTCGGTGCGGTGAGCGTTGCCGCCTTCGGTGACGCCGATGCAGACCGCCGGGATGCCGCGGCTGAGCGGGATATTGGCGTCGGTGCTGCTGATGCGCATGGCGAGTTGCGGCTTCACCTTGACCACATGCAGCGAGTCGATCGCCGCCAGCACCAGCGGATGGTCTTCGGCGATGGCGCCGCCGGGGCGGTCGCCGATCACAGTGGACGTCACCGTGACGCCAGCCTGCTGCCAGCGCACACCCTGATAGCGAGCGACGATGCCTAGCACCTCCTGCACAATAGCCTCCAGCGCGGCCGGCTCTTCACTGCGCAGGTCTAGCTCGAGTTCGGCGCTTTGCGCAATGGTGTTGACGGAAGTGCCGCCCCTGAGCACGCCGACATTGAAGGTGGTGCGCGGGGCCTTGGGTGGGCGCAGATGCGTCAGATCGGCGGCAAGCTGCGCCAGTACGTGCACAGCGCTGGCGGAGCCGAAATCGCTCCAACTGTGACCCCCAGGCGCAGTGACCTGGATGCGGTAGCGCCGCGACGCCAGCGCCTGATGCACGACGCGCGATAGCCCCATGCCTTCGATCACGATGGCGGCGCCTACGGCTGCGGGTGCTGCAGCCGTGAGTCTATCGACGGCAGCGCGCATCCCGCGCAAGTCACCGTTGCCCTCCTCGCCCACATTGGCTACGAACCAGACGTCGACCGGTGGCGGCGATTGGGTGCGGATCGTCTCCGCCAGCCAGAGCAGCGCCGCCACGCCCAGCGAGTTGTCTCCAATCCCTGGCCCAAAGATGCGGCGATGCTTGTCGTCGCGACGAATCGTGAGGTCAACCTCTGCCGGGAAGACGGTGTCGGTGTGGGCGCTGACGATGAGCGCAGGTGCGCGCTGGCTGCCAGCGGCGCAGGCGTAGACGTTCTGCAGCGCGTCGATCTCCGGCGCGTAGCCGAGACGGCTAAACGCCTCAGCCACCATGGCCGCGCGCCGCCCTTCGTCGCCGGTGGGCGCCGCAATCTGCTGGATGGCGATGCTCAGGTCAAGCACGTGAGTGGCGGCTTCGCGAAAACTCGTCGTACGCATGATCAAAACGCCCGTGTGAACAAAACAAAAAGCTCCGTCCCATGGGACGAAGCTGCCGCTCGTGGTTCCACCCATGTTGCCTGAGTCACTCTCTGGTGAGACGACATCAGGCCACTTGTGGCGCCGTTAACGGGGCGAACCGGAATCGCATACTCGACGCGCTTTCTGCCATTCACTCACAGGTGGTCTCTGACGGATGTGCCTGCGTCAGGTTTCAGCCACTGCCTGTCGCTCTCTGCAAGGTCGTTGCCGTCTTCGCTGTCCTGCTCAACGCTTTGTGCGGGCTTACGCAGGTTCTAGCGTGTCACCTTCCTGGAGGCTCTCACCTTCCTGGAAGCTCTCAGCTTCCAGGAAGGTTGCTGAGCTAAATGCGTAAGTCCTATTTGTGTTATTGTGTGGGAGATACTGGACTTGAACCAGTGACCTCTACGATGTCAACGTAGCGCTCTAGCCAGCTGAGCTAATCCCCCAAAGCAAGGGGAAGTATAGCACGCGCCACAGTTGACGCCAAAATTGGGGCTGTCTCTGGTGAAGGTTGAAGTGGGGCGAGGGGCGTGGAGCGAGTCGAGTCTCGCCACGGAACACGCCCCTCGCCCCTCGCCACCCTTTGCTCATTCCGGCCCGCCTGCGCAGGTTCACCATTCGGTGATCCATTCCTCCTGCTCGCCCACTACCTTGAAGGCGCGCCGGCCATCGCCTGGGCTGCCAGCGGGGCCAGGCAGCGCGCGCGGTGACGTCGTCTGGGGGTGGGGCGGCGCTTGCGGCGGCACGTAATGGTCGGTGTAGCCGGCATAGGGTGCGCCGGCTGGCGCCGCCGGCGGTGCAAAGACGATCACCGGCGCCTGTGCAGGCATGGCGCCGTAGGCTGGCTGGTTGCGTCCACGTCGCGTCGGGTACGGTTCGGCATACTCCTCCTCGCCGTCATCCTCGAATTCGGCTTCGCGGCGACGTCCAGACACCACCATTAGCAAGGCCGCTGGAATGCCAGCCAGTACGCCAAAGAGCACGCCGACTGCCATGCCGACTGCGTCCGCGCTCAACCGCTGTCCTACGACAAACGCAAAGACGCCGACTACCACGATCGCCACCAATCCCCAGAATCTCATGTGCACCTCTCTCTTTTGCTGCCTTTCGGCGCATCCAGTAACGAATCTCTTGTCACGCTGCGGCGGCGCCCTGCATCAGGGTGCGCAGGCGGCTGCCTGTCTGTCCGCTGGCTGGGACAGCCGCAGGCGGCGACGGGTTGCCGGACCAACGTCGCTGCCCACGGCTGCCCTCCCGAAGCACCATGCATACGCGATCCAAATCCTCAGGCCCCAGCCAGGCCGCCTGAAAGCGCACGCTCTCCCCTTTGGCGATGAGCAAGAAATCGCCCTTACCCTCCAGTTTTTCGGCGCCGCTGTCGGGAATGCCGCTGGCGTAGCGCGCTTCGTCGCGACTTGCCACAGCCCCCACCAACCTGACGGGGAAATTCGCTTTCATGGCGCCGCCCAGGACTTCCGCCGTCGGCTTTTGGGTGCACGCGACCAGGTGAATGCCCGCCTCACGCCCACGTTGGCTGAGACGCGTCAGCAACGCCTCGACCGGTGCGCCACCCGTCATCAACAGGTCCGCCAGTTCATCGATGCCCACCACCAGCGCCGGGCGGTTGTAACGTTCGCGGTCGCGGCGTTCCATCTCTTCGACCAACCAGCGCAGGCGGTCGGTTGCTTCCGCTGGCGTGCTGGCGACATTGCCCAACGTGTGCGGTAGCCGACCCAGTGGGCCAAACCCGCGCCCTTTTGGATCGATCAAGACGAGCTGCACCTGACTTTGGCGGTTGTACATTGCCAGGGACACCAGCATCGCCCGCGCCAGCGCAGTCTTGCCGGAGCCAGTCGTGCCGACAACGAGCACATGTGCGACATTGGGGGCGGGCAGTCGCAGCAACAAGGGCGTGCCGTCTTGCTCCAGCCCCAGCACTGCCGCCAGCGCCGGCGCCGTCGCCAGCCCGTCGCAGAGAGGCAGCAGGCGCACCGGCGCCGGCTGTGTGCGCGGCACCTCCACCTGGATGGCCCCGCCCTCGCGGTAGACGCGCGCCTCGCGGCGGTCAAGCTCCATTGCGATTTCGTCCGCCAACGCCGTGATCTTATTGACTCGCGTCGAGCCGTCCGCGACAAGACGGAAGCGGATGAAGCGGGGCGTCACCGTCCCCCCCTCGACATGCGCCTGCACGCGGTGGCGCGCCAGCACGGCTTCGATGCGATCTGCCTGCATATCCAGAATGCGGCTACGATTTCCCATGATCTTGCTGTGCCTGATTGACTCGAATAGAACAAACGTTCTTATCGGCAAGAATATAGCATATTTGTTCTGTTGTCAAGCATGATTTTCAGCCGGGGACTATTTTACGCAGGGACAAAGTCTTCGCCGTAGGTTGTTGCTGTGGGATATCGCCTCCAGCGTGACGGGGCGCGATGCCGCGCAGGATGCGGCGCCCCACGATGGATGCACTCAATGCGTGGACTGGCGGCGCCCAACAGCCGGCTAGAGCTGACTTCCAGGTCGTTGATGCGCCCTTCACAGCGACGGGGTGCGGCGCCAGAGCTCGGTGGCGGCGCGGTGCACGAGCGTGTGTCGGCGCGCCAGGGCGTCGATGTCTTTGCTGTAGCCTCCACCGATCACGGTGGCGACGGGGATGCCGCAGCGTACGCAACTCTCCAGCACGTAGCGGTCGCGGCGCAAGAGCCCGGCGTCGCTCAGCGCCAGCTTGCCGAGCGCGTCGTCGATGTGGGGGTCAACGCCGGCGTCATAGAGCACGAGATCGGGGCGCACCTGGGTCAGCAGGTCTGGCAGCCATGTCGCCAGGGTATCCAGGTAGGCGTCATCGTCCGCGCCGGCGGGCAACCCCACGTCATAGTCGCTGTGCTGCTTGTGAAAGGGGAAGTTGGCGTCACAGTGCACGGAAAAAGTAACGAGATCGGCATCTGCTTGCAAGATGCTGGCCGTGCCGTCGCCCTGATGGACGTCCAGGTCGATAATCAGCAGACGTCGCACCAGTCCCCGCGCCTTGAGCGCCCGCGCAGTGACTGCCAGGTCGTTGAAGATGCAGTAGCCGGAGCCAAAATCGTAATGAGCATGATGCGTGCCGCCGGCGGTGCTGCAGGCGATGCCATGCTGGAGCGCCAGCTCGGCAGTAAGCAGGGTGCTGCCCAGCGCAGTGAGCGTGCGCCGCACCAATTGTGCGCTCCAGGGGAAGCCAATGCGCCGCATGGTGCGCGCATCGAGCGCGCCCGTCACATAGGCCTGCGCATACGCCGGATCGTGCGCCAGCGTCACTACATCGAGCGCGGCGGGTTGCGGCAAGTGGAACTGGTCGAGGGTGGCGACGCCGTCGCGCACCAGCCATTCGTACACCTTGCCAAACTTCGCCATCGGGAAGCGATGGCCTTCGGGCAGCGGCGCTACATGATCAGGGTGGTAGACGATGGGCAGTGACATACGGCGTCGGCGTCGATCTCTGGTCTCCAAGCCTGCATCTGCAGAGAGGGGAGATTACTTTGGCTTGCCCGGCACCTCGTGACAGGTGCGGCAGCGCGCCTCGTAGCGTTCACTGCCGCCAACCAGAATCACCGGGTCGTCGTAGCGCGCCGGCTTGCCGTCGATGAGGCGCTGAGTGCGGCTGGCGGCAGCGCCACAGACGACGCAGATCGCCTGCAACTTGTCCACGTACTCCGCCAGCGCCATCAGCGCCGAAATGGGACCGAAGGGCTCGCCGCGAAAATCCTGGTCAAGGCCAGCCGCAATCACGCGCAGCCCGCGCCCGGCCAACAGGTCGCAGACGCCGATCACGCCGTCGTCGAAGAACTGCACTTCGTCGATGGCGACGACTTCGGTGTCGGGCGCCAGGCAGGCGAGAATTTCCTGGGCGTTGGCAACGACGATGGCGTCTTCGCGCGCGACGCCATTGTGCGACGCCACGCGTACGACGCCGTAGCGGTTATCGATGGCAGGCTTGAAGACCTGCACCTTCTTGCGGGCGATCTCGGCGCGGCGAATGCGCCGCAACAACTCCTCAGTCTTGCCGCTGAACATGGAACCGCAAATCAGTTCCAGCCAGCCGTCAGGTGGTGGGTGGTGCATACGTGTCACTTGCTGCAGTGGGCGGGCGATGCGTCCGCACGCCTGGGAAGTACAGGGCAAAAGAAAAGGGCAGAGAACCGGTTGTCTCCGCCCTTGAACTATCCTTGACTGGCAGTAGTCGACGCCAGACTCAGGCTTGCCCGGCGCGTTCGTACCGCGCATAGACCTCGGCGGCGGCGGCTTCCGGGTTGCCGCCGCGTGCACGCGCCTTGCGGGCAGCTTCTTCGGCTTCGCGGCGCATCTGCGCTTCCAGCTCGCGGCGGGCGCTCTCTGACTGCCGGCGCTCGAGGCGCTTCATGAAGCGTTCCACCTGGCCTGCTGTGTCGACGATGCGCTGCTCACCTGTATAGTACGGATGACAGGTGCTGCACACATCGGTGCGGATTTCTGGCACAGTGCTGCCTGTCATCCACGTTGCGCCGCATGAGCAAATCACGCGCGCATTCGGGTAATACTTGGGATGGATGTCTGCCTTCATATCAATTCGCCTTTTCAGGATAAACGCTCACCTGCTTGCGACCCTTACGCGTCCATTCGAAGGTCACATACCCGTTCGTCGTGGCAAACAGGGTGTTGTCTCGACCGATGCCAACGTTGACGCCCGGGTAAATGCGGGTGCCGTGTTGACGAACAATAATGCTGCCTGCCGGGATCAGCTCGCCGCCGAAACGCTTGACGCCCAGGCGCTGCGCATTCGAGTCACGACCATTGCGGCTAGAGCCGCCACCTTTTTTGTGAGCCATGTGTAAATACCCCTTTCACTCCTCGCTGCGCCCCGTTCAGGCGTTGATCGACACAATCTGCAAGCGGGTCAGATATTGACGATGCCCCTTGCGCACGCGAATGCGCTTCTTGGGGCGGTACTTGAAGACCATGATCTTGTTGCCACGATACTGACCCGTGATTTTGGCGGAGACGCTGGCGCCAGCCACGTTTGGCGTGCCAACCTGCACCGTGTCGCCCGCTGCGACCAACAAGACATCGTCGATGGAGATTGCATCTCCTACGGCGCCGTCGAGCTTTTCCACTTCGACGGTGTCACCGGCAGCGACGCGGTATTGCTTGCCACCAGTGCGAATGACTGCATACATAGAATACTCCCTTCCTATGCCGCGTCTGGCAGTATTTGCCTGCCAAAACTTCGGAGCGGCGATGCACCCTGAAAGGCGAGGGCGCACCTCCAATGATCGATAGACATGCTTGATGGGCGCACTCTGCACCCACGAACGCTCAGTATACCCCGAAGCCATCGCTGCGGTCAAACCTGGCGGTGACTGAGTCTACTTCATGTCTTGGGGCGAAGCCAATTTTGCCGTAGGTCATCGCCCCTGGCGTGACGTGGCGCCATGTCACGCCAGAGGCGATGACCTACAACGGGCGCCCCTAACTCGAACCACACCCGTTGGCTGGCGCAAATAACATTTGAACAACCAGGTTTTGCCCATGTTTTGTAGATTGTATGTTTACCTACCGAAGATTAGGTAGGACTCCGATTATGCTGCATACTGTATCTACCAACCGTTAGGTAGGTGCGACGAGGAGTATGAGTGCACATGGAACAGGAAGTTCGTGATTCGACACAGCGGGTGCTGGATGTCGCCGAAGCGCTGTTCGTAGATCGTGGCTACAACGCCATCACGCTGCGCGATATCGCGGACGAGCTTGGCATCAAACAGGCGTCGCTGTACTACCACTTTCCAGGTGGCAAGGAGCAACTCTTTCTGGCGATGGCGGAGCGCATGTTTGAGCGCCATCGCCAGGGCATCGTGGCGGCGCTCGATGCCGGCAAGGGTGACCTGCGCGCGCAGTTGCGCCAGGTGGCGGAGTGGTTCAGTTCACAGCGTCCAGTGAAGTTTATCACCATGCTGCACGCCGACCTGGCTGCGCTTACCCCGGAGCATAAGGAGCAGTTGGCGCAAAAGGCGCACGCAGCGATGTTCCGCCCCTTGCGCGACACCTTCATCGCAGCGCAGGCGCGGGGGGAGATTCGCCCAGTGCACCCTGACCTGCTGGTCGGCAGCTTTTTGTGGTTGATGGATGGCCTGAACTACGGCGAAATGCGCGCAGGTGCGCCGCCGCGTCAGGTAATGGCAGAGGAATTGATCTCACTCCTGCTGGATGGGTTGCTGCCGCGTACGACAGAAGCGACTGTGCAAGCAACCCCAGCGGGGCAGGGATGAGGTTGATGAATTTTTTTTCTTGATTTGTGGCAATGATTGAGGAAGCAGGTAAGTCTATGCGCGCTCAGGCGGAACGCAACCGGTTGTTGACGATTTTTCTGATTGTTTTTGTTGATTTGCTCGGCTTTAGCCTGATTCTGCCGCTGCTGCCCTACTATGCGGAGCAGTACGGCGCTAATGCCCTCACCGTGGGCTTGTTGACGGCCTCGTATGCCGCCGCACAGTTGATCGGCGCCCCTTTGCTGGGGCGTCTCTCCGACCAATACGGCCGGCGGCCGATCCTGCTCGTGAGCATTGCGGGCACGGCGCTTGGCTTCTTGCTGCTGGGAGTGGCGGAGGTGCTCGGTCAGGTGATCGGCGTCGCATTCTTCGGCGCAAATGTCATCGCGATCAATCTGGTGGTGCTCACATTGCTCTTCGCCAGTCGCATTCTTGACGGGTTGACCGGGGGCAATATCAGCGTGGCGCAAGCCTACATCGCCGATGTGACCCCGCCGCAGGAGCGCGGCAAGGCGTTTGGCTTGATTGGCGCAGCGTTTGGTCTGGGTTTCATCATCGGCCCGGTGGTGGGCGGCATCCTGGGCGATCGCTTTGGCTACGCGGCGCCCGCCTTTGTCGCCCTGGCAATTGCGACGCTCAACCTGATTGCGGTCTATCTGTTCCTGCCAGAATCGATTACGCCAGAACAGCGCGCTGAGATGACACACCGCCCGCGGCCGGCCTTCAACCTGAGCTCGCTGATGGCAGCGTTGCAGCGACCGCGCGTCGGTCCCCTCTTCCATGTGCGCTTCTTCTTTGGCATGGCGTTCTCGATGTTCCAGTCGATCTTTGCGCTCTACGCGGCTGGCTACCCGCTCAACCTCAGCGTCGAGCAGACAGGGTGGGTGCTTGGCTACGTCGGCGTGTTAGCGGTCGTGACGCAAGGCTTTGCCATCGGTCGCCTGACCAAACGCTACAGTGACAGGCAGTTGATGTTGACTGCGGCAGTGACGATGGCGGTTTCACTGCTGCTGTGGGGCTTTGCCCCCAACATCTGGACGCTGCTGATCGTGATGGCGCCGCTGGCCTTTGGCGGCGGTGTGCTCAACACCGTGATCAACAGCGCGCTGAGCAAGTCCGTCTACCCGGAGGAGATCGGCGGTGCGTTGGGCATCTCGGCGTCGCTGGAAAGCCTGACGCGCGTGATCGCCCCGGCGCTCGGCGGCTTGTTGCTCACGCTGGCGCGCCCGTGGGGCCCGGCGCTTTTCTCCGCTGCGGTGATGGCGTGGGTGGCTTCGTTTATCTGGCGGCGGCTCTTCGTCAACCCGGATCCGCCCCTGGAGCCACGCGAAGATGGCGCGCCCCGTCCTTTCTCGGGGACAGTGACGGCGCACTGATAGTGGCTGGTGGTGGGGCGGTGGATCACCCCGCCGTCCCCAAGCACGACCGCTGAAGTAGAAAATTAGGACTTACGCATTTAGCTCAGCAACCTTCCTGGAAGCTGAGAGCTTCCAGGAAGGTGACACACTAGAATCTAGTAGAAATTTGGGACTTACGCATTTAGCTCAGCAACCTTCCTGGAAGCTCTCAGCTTCCAGGAAGGTGACACACTAGAATCTAAAGTGAGTTTACTTTGATATTCATAGCTTTGCGGAGTGAATTCTCTTGGTCTCAAAGTAGATTCACTTTAGTAGAAATTTGGGACTTACGCATTTAGCTCAGCAACCTTCCTGGAAGCTCTCAGCTTCCAGGAAGGTGACACACTAGAATCTGCGTAAGCCAAAAAAATGACAACAGACTCGCACCTTTGGCGAGTGATCGAATTTTGAGGAAGTCGTTGACACTCAACGAAAAGAGGAGACGCATGAAACGTTTTGTGGTGGTTTTGCTGATTGTGGTGGCGCTTGCAGGTGCAGGCTACGGCGCCTATGCGCTGGGCTATCTGCCGGCTGAGATTATGCAGGTGATTGCGGCGCCCGCGGCGGACAGTGCACAGCGCAGCGCGCAAAGTGCGCCGCAGGCGGTGGAGGAGCAAGCCGTTGCCCAGCCGCGCGTGCTGGCCGACGCCAAAGTCGTGCCGCTGTTGCGCTCTGACCTGAGCATGGCCGCCAGCGGGATCGCTGTGCAGGTCAATGTCAGGGAAGGCGATCGCGTGCAGGCGGGCGACCTGCTGATCAAGCTCGATGATGCGCAGGCGCGCGTCGCCGTCGCACAGGCGCAGGCCAATCTGGCGCGCGCTCAGGCGAATCTGGAGAAGATCAAGGCTGGCGCACGCGCCGAGAATATCGCCGTGGCAGAGGCGGCGCTGGCTGCGGCGCAGGCCAACTACGACAAGCTGGTCAACGCTGCGGCGCCCGGCAACATTGCCACTGCCGAGGCCGCGCTGGCAAAAGCGCAGGCTGAGTACACACGCGTCACACAAGGCCCCACTGAAGAAATGTTGATCGGCGCCCGCGCTAATCTGGCCTCCGCCGAGGCGCAGTTGAACCAGGCGCGTTCCGCCTACAACCGCATCAAGGACATGGCTGACGCGGGTATGCGCCCAGAATCGCTGGCCATGCAACAGGCGACCATCGCCTACGAAGCTGCCCAGGCGCAGCTCAACGACATGCTCAACGGCCCAACCGCCGCCGAGATCGCCAGCGCCGCCGCCTCTGTGCGCCAGGCGCAGGTGGCGCTGGAGACCGCCAGGAACGCCATGCCGTCCGATATTGCCGTCGTCGCTGCGCAAGTTGCGCAGGCTCAGGCGCAGCTCGACGAGATCAAGACCGGCGCGCGCGTCGAGGACATCGCCGCCGCCGAGGCCGAGGTCGCCGCCGCCACTGCCGCGCTCCAGCAAGCGCTGGTCGGGCTGCGCAACACCGAACTGCGCGCACCGTTTGCCGGCGTGATCGCCACCCTCAACATCACCGAGGGCGAGCAGGTGTCGCCAAATGCGCCGGTCATCCAGTTGGCGGATGACACCGCCTGGGAGATCGAGACCTCCGACCTGACCGAGCTGGACATCGTCGGCATCACGCAGGGACGCAGCGTGACCCTGACCTTCGATGCACTGCCTGACCTGGAGCTGAGCGGCGTCGTGAGTCGCATCCGCCCCATCGGCCAGGACAATCGTGGGGACACCGTCTACACCGTCGTCGTGACGCCCAGCAAGCAAGACAATCGCCTGCTGTGGAACATGACCGCCGTTGTCGATTTCGGAGTGAAATAAGCGATGTCGTACTATCTGGCGCTCAAGGAAGTCTGGCGCAACAAAGGGCGCTTTCTACTCATCGCCTCGGTCGTGGCGCTGATTACGACGCTGGTGCTCTTCATTGCGGCGCTGGCGGAAGGGCTGGCTGCGGCGAATCGGGAATATATCGAGAAGCTCAACGGCGAATTGATCGTCTTCCAGGAAGGCACGCAGCTCTCAACGACCGCCAGCCGCATTGGGCGCCAACGCATCGCCGAGTTACGCCGCGTCGAAGGCGTGGCGGCGGTCGGGCAGGTCGGCTTCACGACCGTGAAAGTGGTGCCGCCGGATGGCTCCACCGAAATCAACGTCGCCTTCATCGGGGTTGAGCCGGGCCTGCCCGGTGAACCGCCGGTCAACACGGGCCAGCAGATCGAGCGCGAACGCGGCAACAATGTCATCGTCGACGAGGGCCTGGTCGCCCGCCTGGGGACAAAGGTGGGCGACACGATCCGGCTCAAGGTCACGCAGGGGACGCAAGAGGAATTCTACGACTTGAACGTCGTCGGCGTGACCGACCGGCGCCAATACTTCTTCCAGCCTGCGGTCTTTGCACCGTTGATCACCTGGGACAAGATTCGCCCTGATAGCACCAACGCCGCCAACGCCGAGCTGGTCTCCAACATCGCCGTGGTCAAGCTGCGCGACCCAGCGGCGACCGCCGCCATGGCGACGAAGATCGAGCAGGAAGTGAAGAACGTGGAGGTGGCGGACCTTCGCACAACCTGGGAGGCGCTGCCAGGCTATGCTGCACAGCAAAGCACGCTCACGACGCAACAGTTCTTCACCTTCTTCATCGGTGTGCTTGTAGTGGGCGGCTTTTTCCAGATTCAGACGCTGCAGAAGGTGGCGCAGATCGGTATGCTCAAGGCGATCGGCCTGTCGAACTGGACGGTGAGCTGGACGGCCATCATTCAGATCGTCACGGTCAACGCCATCGGCGTGGCGATCGGCGCGCTCGGAACGCTGGCGCTGACCTCGAATTTCCCGGTGACGGTGCCGATCATGCTCACCGGCACGACGGCGCTCGCCTCGGTGTTGGCGCTGCTGGCGATCGGCCCCCTGGGCGGCATCGTCTCAGTCTTCGTGCTGCTGCGCATCGAACCGCTGCGCGCGCTGGGCATGGCGGGGTAAGGCTCATCACGAGTCAGCCGTCGTGAGTGACTCGTAAAGGCTGACTCGTGACGCATGAATTGTCAACCTGGCGAGCAATAACAACGGAAGCAGGAAACATCATGATTGCATTGGAAGCGATCAACGTTACAAAAATCTATGGCACAGGGGCAAACGCCGTGACGGCGGTCAACGACGTGTCGCTCAGCGTCAGGCGCGGCGAGTTCGTAGGGCTGGTGGGACCCAGCGGCTCAGGCAAGACCACGATGCTGGCAATGCTGGCTGGCTTGCTGAAACCGACGCACGGCCAGATCATCATCGCCGACAAAGATATCGGGCGCATGAGCGAGGGCAAACGCACCCGCTTCCGCGGGCGGTACATCGGCTTTGCGTTTCAAGCCAACAACCTGGTGCCCTTTCTCAACGCGCAGGAAAATGTCGAGCTGCTGCTGCGCCTCAACGGCAAGCTCAACCGGCAGAGTCGCCAGCGCGCGCGTGAGCTGCTCGAGCGACTTGGCCTGGGTGACCGGCTCAAGAACCGACCGGCGCAGCTCTCCGGCGGGCAGCAGCAGCGCGTCGCCATCGCCCGCGCCCTGATCCACGAGCCGGAGGTCGTCCTGGCCGACGAGCCGACCGCCAGCCTGGACACGGAGCGCGCCCATCAAGTCGTGCAGACCTTTGCCGAACTCATCCATGAACAGAACCGCGCTGGCGTCATGGTCACGCACGATCTGCGCATGTGCAAGTACACCGATCGCGTCATTCAAATGATGGACGGCAGGATCAGCCGCGTCATCACCGACCGCCGCGAAATTTTGCGGCTGGCTGGCGCCGCTGACGAACTTGACGGCCATCTCCCGCCAGTCAATGGCACGCCAGTGTTGGCCGGCGATCCGCTGGTGGCTGTGACAGGAATCTGAACATGTCAGCAACACTCACCTTTCCCACCGTCAAGGGCGCCAATCTGGAAGGCCGCCGTTTCACATTGCCCGCCGACCTGGAAGGGGAACTCAACGTGCTGTTGATCCCCTTCCAGCGCTGGCATCAAGAGCTTGTCGACACCTGGATTCCAGGCTTGCGCGCCTTGTGTGCGCGCTATCCTGCGTTGCGCTACTACGAGCTGCCAACCTTGCCAGCCATGAACCCGCTCTCGCGGATGGGCATCGACTTTGGCATGAAGATGGGCATCCCGGATCGCGCCGCACGTGAAGCTACGATCACGCTCTACCTCGACAAAGCCGACTTTCGCCGTCGGCTCGCCATTCCTGACGAAAGCACAGTGACCGTCATGGCTGTCGCCCGCAGCGGTGCGATCCACTGGCGCACGACCAGCGCCTGGCGCGACGAGGCAGGCCAGGCGCTGGCAACGCTGCTGCAACTGTACTTCAACGCCGCCCCCGCCTGACCACCGCCGCCATCGACGATCCGTCACATGTCCTGCCCCCAATCACCACTTTCTGCTGAGTGGTGATAAAATAGCGCGCAACGCCGAACGAACTGACACGCAGCGGGTTCATGCCGGCGACAAGGGGACAATAGCAACCATGACAAGACAGATGGCGATTCTGTTGATCGCAGTGGCGATCTTTGCTGGCGTGGCCTACGGCGGCTACCAGTTGGGCTTCTGGCGCGAGGACTTTCTGGCCCTGGCCGCGGCGCCTCGCTTCGGGAGCGGGGCTGACCAACCCGCAGCGCGCCCGGTGGTCGTCGGCGCACAGCGGGTGCGCGCCGAGGCGCGCGTCGTGCCGGTGCGCAGCGTTGAGCTCAGCATGCCCATCGAAGGCGTCGTGCAAACCGTTTTCGTCCGCGAAGGCGAACATGTCGTGGCGGGACAACTCCTGCTCAAGCTCAAGGATACGCGGCAGCGTGTGCTGGTGGCGCAGGCGCAGGCGGCCCTCAACCGCGCCCGCGCCGCGCTCTCCCTGCTGGAAGCTGGCCCCAGACCCGAAGAAGTTGCACAGTTGGAGGCGGCGCTGGCGGCGGCGGAGGCCAACTATACCAGGCTGGCGGAAGGAGTGACGCCCGGCGCGATTGCCGCCGCCGAAGCCGAACTGGCGCAGGCGCAGGCCGACTATCGCCTGCTCACAGCCGGCGCCGACCCGCAGGCGCTGATCGAAGCGAACGCCAATCTGGAGCTGGCGCAGGCGCAACTCAGCCAGGCCAGCGCAGCGTACAACAAGGTGCGCGGCGCCCCCGATGTCGGCATGAGCGCCGAAGCACTGGCGCTGCAGGAGGCCACCGCCAGGTACAACGCCGCCAAAGCGCGCGTCGAGCTGCTTCAGGGCGGCGCCAGACCGGAGGTGGCCGCCAGCGCTGCGGCGGCGGTGCGCGTCGCCCAGGCGAAGCTCGATACGCTGAAGCAGGCGCAGCCCGGCGAACTGGCGGAAGCCGCCGCGCAGGTCGAACAGGCGCGCGCTGCCCTGGAGCTGGTCAAAGCCGGGGCGCGGACGGAAGAGCTCACAGTAGCGCAGGGCGATGTCGACATCGCCATCGCGCAGTTGCAAGATGCGCTGGTGGGGATCGCGGAAACAGAACTGCGCGCGCCGTTCGATGGAGTCATCACTGCGCTCGACATCGACCAGGGCGAGGCTGTGACGCCTGACCTGCCGGTGCTGCAACTCGCCGATCTTTCCGCCTGGCGCATCGAGACGCTGGATCTCTCCGAAATCGACGTGGCGACGATCCACCCTGGCGACACAGTGGACATCACCTTCGACGCGCTGCCGGCGCTCACGCTGCGCGGCAAGGTGGCGCACATTCGGCCGGTGGGTGAAAACAGCAACGCTGCGCCGATCTCGGGCGCTGTGTCACGGGGCGACACACCGCTCGCCGAGCAGGTCAGCGGCGATATTGTCTACCGCGTGGTGATTGAACCGGAGACACACGCCGGGCAGTTGTTGTGGAACATGACGGCGCTCGTTGATTTTGGCAGCCGCCAGTGAGCAGATCATCCGCAACAGGAGGCTGAAACGACGTTGTGCGCTGCGCTGCCTGACAGCGCCTGGCTTGCAGGCAGCCGCTGATTTACAGCAACCCCAGTTCCCGCCCGCGCAGCGCCGCCTGCGTGCGGTCGCGCACCCCGATCTTCTGCAGGATCGCCGTGACGTAATTCTTGACCGTCCCCTCAGCCAGAAAGAGCCTTTGCGCGATCTCTCGATTGCTCAACCCCTGCGCAACCAGACGTAGGATTTCAATCTCGCGCTCCGCCAGCGGTTCAGCCAGCCCGGCATCGGGGGCGCGCGCCGGCGGCGCCAGGCGAGCAAACTCCGCCACCACCTTACGCGTCACCGCCGGATCGATGAGTGCGCCGCCTGCCATTACTATGCGAATAGCGCCCGCCAGCTCAGCGCCCGCGATCGCCTTGAGCAGATAGCCCTGCGCACCGGCGCGCAATCCCTCAAAGACGTATTCGTCATCATCGAACGTGGTCAGGATAATGACGCGCGCTGCAGGCCAGTGCGCGCGGATGCGCCGCGTTGCCTCGACGCCATCCACGCCCGGCATCCGTACATCCATCAACACCACGTCCGGCTGTAGCCCGGCAAAGGCGTTCACTGCCGCCTCGCCTGACGCCGCCTCCCCCACCACGACCAGGTCGTCTTCCAGCTCCAGCAAGGTGCGCAACCCGTCGCGCATCAGCCGCTGATCGTCCACCAGCAGCACACGAATTTTGGCAGTCATTTTGCCTCCGCAGCCGCGGCGTGGTCGCCCGCGGGCAGGGTCAACACAACGCGCACGCCGCCCAGCTCGCTCTTGCCCAGCGTCAACGTGGCGCCGACCTGCTGGGCGCGCTCCCTCATGCCGCGCACGCCAAAGCCAGGCGCAGGCGTCGCCGACAGACCGCCGCCGTCGTCGTCAACGGCTAACTGGACCGCGCCATCTGCATCCGGTTGCAGCGCCACGCGCACCCGGCTGGCGCCAGCATGACGCTGGACGTTGGTCAGCGCTTCCTGGGCGACGCGATAGAAGACCTGGCGCTGCATCGGCGTCAGCGCAGGGAGTGCAGTCGGCAGGTGCAGTTCCACCTGAATGTCGGTCGCCGCTGCAAAGTCGCGCGTCAGGTGGCGCAGCGCCGCCGCCAGATTCAGATCGGCGGACAGCGGCGCACGCAACGCCGCCACCGTGCGACGGAGTTCGGTCAACCCTTCCATCACCTGGGCGTGCACAGTCGCCACCATCTCCGCCGCCCGTGCAGGGTCGCGCGGAATCAGCCGCTGCGCGCCCTCCAGTTGCACCGCCGCCACCGTCAGCCGATGCCCCAGCGTGTCGTGCACCTCACGCGCCAGGCGATTGCGCTCCTCCGCCACTGCCAGCGCTTCAGCCTGTTGCGCGGACTGTTGCAATTGCGCGTGCGCATCCTGTAATTTCGCCAATAGAGATTGCGCTTCGGCTTCAGCGAGTTCGGCCTTGCGTTGGGCGTCGATGGTGGCGCCCATGAAGAGATAGCCCGCCAGGACGCCCAGCGCGCTCAACAGCGCCTGGATGTTGCCGGGCCAGATCAGCGTGGTGTAGAGCAGGGTGATGGCGCCAAAGAGGAGAATCCAGAGATAGCCAGCGCGCGGCGGCAAGGAGGCCATCGCCGTGCCCGAAAGCAGAAAGCCGATGATGATGAAACCTGTCAGGTTGGCGCCGAGTGCGATCAGCGCCAGCAGCGCCAGTGCCGTGAAGGTGTAGCACAGGTGACGCACCCCAGAGCGCCGGATGAATCGATCGTCCACAAAGAGCAGCAACGTCAGTGCGCCAATGACGCCGAGCGCCAGCCAGCGCCGCGCGTCAGCGGCGGCATAGCTTGCGAACACGATCAGCGCAGCGACGCCGAGCGTGCCCAGCCCAACCAGACTTATCCAGGTGATGCGCGGCGAAGATGGCGCCCGTGATGCGGTCATACCCCTATTCAACCATAACAGGGGTCATGAATGCACGTGCCAGAAGTCACATCATGTCGGTCAGCGGTGCACGGTTGCCTTCCGGGAAGCTCAGAGCTTCCCGGAAGGCAACTGACGCCGGCAACTACGGCGTGGGCGTCTCCGTGGGTGTCTCTGTTGGCGTCTCCGTGGCTGTCGGAACGAACGTCGGCGTCTCGGTGGCCGTGGCTGTCGGAACGGACGTCGGCGTCTCGGTGGCCGTGGCTGTCGGGACGGACGTCGGCGTCTCGGTGGCGGTCGGTGGCGCCACGGTCGGCAGCCCACCCGGCGGGATGATCAATTGCAGGCTGAAGGAGGTGTTGACCGGCGCCTGGAGCGTGATCAGGTAGTCCTGGCTCAGCGGCAATGTGAACGACCAGTCGCGCGCCGGGTCAGCCATTGACTTGTATTGCACACCGTCGCTGACGCCGCGCACGCTGAAAGCCGCCGCCGGGCTGGGGGAGCTGAAGATGATGCGCGCCGTCTGGCCGACGCTGGCGCCAAAAATGTACGCTTGCGGCGTGGTTGCCCACAGCGCCCCACTGCGTGACGCACTTGTCGCCCCCGGTGCAAAGCTGATCCGCTCCGGCACAACCGGCGCCGTTGTGGGCGTCGCGGTGGGGCCTGTGGGCAGCACGATCAGCTCGACCGTGTAGTTGATGAAGGCAGGCCCATTGAGCGTGATCAGATAATCCTGGCTGCGCGGCAGGGTGAAGCTGAACTCGCGCGCTGGGTCCGCCAGCGCCTTGTAAGTCACGCCGTCGCTGACGCCCTGTACGGCAAAATTCGCCAGCCCGCCCGGCGAGTCGAGCAGGATGCGCGTGGGCTGGCCCGCCGCAGCGCGGAAGACATATTGCTTGATCTGGCTGGCTGGCAACGCGCCGTTGCGCACGGCGCTGGTGGCGCCCGGCGCAAAGTTGATCCGTTCCGGGGCAACGGGCGGCAACGTGGGCGTAGCCGTCGGCGGCGGCGTCGGGCCAGGCGGCGGTATGGTCAACTCGAGCGTGTAGTTGATGAAGGCCGGCCCGTTGAGTGAAATCAGGTAATCCTGGGTGCGCGGCAGCAAAAAGCTGAATTCGCGCGCCGGGTCCGAGAATGCTTTGTAAGTCACGCCGTCGCTGACGCCCTGCACGGCGAAGTTCACCTGAGCACCCGGCGAGCTGAGCAGGAAGCGCGCCTCCTGCCCGGCCAGGGCGCGGAAGATATATTGCTTGAACTGGCTGGCCGGCAGTGCGCCACTACGCACTGCTGCGATTTGCCCCGGCGCAAAATTGATGCGCTCCGGTGCGAGCGGCGGCAGCGTAGCGGTGGCTGTCGGTGTGGCCGCCACGGGCGGGATCATGACCTCCATCACAAAGCTGGTGTTGACCGCCGCCGTCAACGTGATCAGATAATCCTGGCTGCGCGGCGCCACCAGCGACCACTCGCGCCGCCCATCCTGCGGCGACTTGTAGAGCACGCCATCGCTGACGCCGCGCACGGCGAAGTTCGTTGTCGGGCTGGGCGAGGTCACCAGGATGTGCAGCGTCTGCCCGGCCTGCGCAAAGAGCACATACTGCGGCGTCTGCGCTGCGCTGATCGGCGCGCTGATGACGGTGGCGCTTTGCCCCGGTGCAAAGTTGATGCGGATCGGATAGAGTGGCGCCGGCGTTGGGCGCGGCGTATTCGTGGGCGGTGGCAGCGGCGTGTTGGTCGCGACCGGCGATTGCCCGACCGGGCGCACGAAGGTCGGATTGGCGCCAATCCAGCACGGGGCGGCGCCCAGATTGCACGTCACCGCCCACCATTGCCCGTCGGCGCTGATGCCAAGCACGGAGTAGGTCTCCCCGCGCGCTGCCAGCCCGATCTGGTTGAAGGTTGCAGCCGGACCGTCGAAGATGCCAACCGTCCCCAACACCAGCACCTTCGTAATGTCGGTGGGCAAGATGCCCGACGATGGCAACGCCGGCGTCACGATGATCGGCGCAGCTACGCCAGGTTGGCTGGCAAAACCACCCGGCGCCACCAGCAGCGCGTACCAGTACGGCGCCCCGTCCGGCTCTTCGGCGACGATCAGAATGGCCTCGTCGACGCCGCCAGCGCGTCCGACGCTCACGCCGACAGCATCGACCCCCTTCACCTCTGGCGGCCATAGTGTGAGCGGATCGACGCCGCCCAGCCAGCCGTTGATCACATCGTTGGTCACGAAAGCAATTGTCTCCGTCGGGTCGAGCAACTGCTGCAATACTGCGTCGAGGGCGGCTTCAGGCGGCAGCATCTGCACCTCGCCCTGCCACCGCGCCAGCACAAAGGGATCGCCCATCATGGCTTGCAGGCTGGCGGCGTCCCGGCTGACCAGGGCTGCGATCATGGCGCTGACGAATTCCTGTGGGGAGGGTGGCGTCGGCGTGGGCGCAAGCCGAAAGCCGGGGTTGATCGTGATGCAGCCAGCCAGTGAGAGCGCCAGCGCCATCATGACCAGGCTACTCCAGAAATGTTTGAACGAAGCCATACCTCACTCTCCTTGTGGGCAAAATTGCGTGCGTGGAAGAACCACAATGCAGTTCAATTTGTCAATTACTGTGCACAGAAGGCAGCCCATCTACCCTCGATATGTGCAGCAGCCCATGCGCATGTCGCCAGTGTAGGGCTTACGCATTTAGCTCAGCAACCTTCCTGGAAGCTGAGAGCTTCCAGGAAGGTGACACACGAGAATCTGCGTAAGCCCAACAGTGATGACGCAGTGAGGGTGGATTATGGCGCGGTGGATTTTGCGGGCGCAGCGTCCGGTGGGGCGTCCCCGGTTGCTTCGAGCCGCGCGCCGTTCGTGGGTGGCAAGAGCGACATCGCTTCGGCGGCATTGCTCTGCTCCATCTCCGAAAGCACGCGCGCCAGATGGCCGATCGCCACGCGCTGCTTGCGGTAGAGATCACTTTCGCTGATGGCAAGCCGGTCGGCGATCTCGCGCACCTTGCGCCCCTGGACGAAGCGCATCTCCAGGATGTTGTAGAGCAGCCACTCTGGCGCTGTGAAGTTCTGCTTGCCTTCGGGGCGCAGCCGTTCCAGCGCCTGACCCAGGACGAGGCGCAGGGCGCGTGTCGGGTCGTCGTCGGCGTGATCGAGCGTCTCGCTGACAACGCGTAACCGCATCAACGGGCTGTGGGTTAGCTTTGGCCCGCCCCAGTAGTGGCTTAGAGCGTCTTTGACCCATGCCTCAAACTCTGGGCTGTGAATCGGGCTGGGGTCGAGCAGCGCATTCAGTGGTTCACGGGCGCTGTCGGCGGCGACATAGGGGACAGCGCCGCGCAGTTGCTGCATCTGGTCAATGTCGGGGATGAGGTAGCGCAGGTTCGCCAGCATACTCTGTTGGAGTTTCCGGTCGGCCAGCGCGCGCGTGGTGCGGTCGAGGATGGTTGAGATTGCGCGCGCCTCATCGTTGGTGAAAAGCGGCGATTCGGTGCGCGCCTGGACGCCCAGGATGCCGAGGATGCGTGAGCTGCCATCGTCGTGCGTGCGGTCGATCAGCGGCCACAGCCAGTAGCCCCGATGCGAGTAGGGTGCCGGCGTCCCTGTCGTCGATGCCTGCGGCTGCTCGCGCAGCGCCTTCCCCAGTGCATCCGACCAATCGGTGACGGCCAGAACCCGGGCACGCTGCGCCTCACCGCCGACCATTGCCTCCAACATCAGGTCGGGGCCGGCGACGGCGGCAACAAAGGCCGAAGGCACGCGCAGCAGCTCGCAAAGCGCCAGCAGGTTGTTGTCGAGCAACTGGCGCAGATCGCTGGTGGCGAGCATCCGCCGGTCGAGTTCGCGCAGCCAGGCGATCTCCTCGCGGTCTTCACGGTAGATCAGGCGATCCACTACGGACTTGGTGACGCTGAGAAGAAGCTGACTCAGGACGATGACGCCGGTGATGATGGTGAAGAGAATCGCATCGCGCGGCAGGCCAAAGATGCGCTCGAAAGGCGGCGTGACCTGGATGGCGAGGATGACGAGAATAGCGACGGCTGGCCCGCGCATGAAGAAACGCAGCAAGCGATAGCGCACCACACGATCGGGCGTCAAGACGCCGAAGTAGGCGACGGTGTAGCTCATCAACAGGAGCAGAAAGCCAACGGCAATGTTGCCGAGGATCGAGACAAGCAGCACCAGCCAGCTCGATTCGCGCGGCCCCCACAGCAGCGCAAACGCGATCAGGTAGGGGAAAACGGAAATGCCCGGCGCGATGAAGCCGATGAAGAGGTACGTCATGCGCGCGCGGGTGCTGGCGGTCAGGCAGCGTTGCCGCGCCTTCCAGACATTCGCCAGCGCCAGACCAGTGATCAGGGCGTAATAGGCGGCGAAGAACCAGAAGAGTTGGCCGCCTTCCAGATAGCTGAGCGGCGGACGAAAGAAGACCTGACCGACGATGGCGTTGCCAAAGACGGCGTCGAGCGCGCTGAGGATCGAGACTGCCAACGCTGCGACGCCGATCCAGCGCCGTCGTGCGATTCGGTAATTGGTTGCGGCCAGCACTGCCAACGAGAAAAGGTAAGCCGTCGCCGGGGTCATAGCGATGCCGAGCCACTGCAGGCGCAGCCAGCGGTTAGCCGATTCGGCGGTGACAATACGGTCGAGCGCAACATCGGCGGCGTAGACAATCATCAGAAAGGCCAGCAGCAGGGCAAAGCGTCGCGCCACCGGGTTGCGAAAGTTGTAGGTCAGCGTGTACGCCAGCAGTGAGAAGGCCAGGATCGCCAGCACGCTGGAACTCAAGACATTGATGAAATTGAGGATGCTGGTGACGGTCATGCGCTCAACTCACCCACTCGATCTGTTCGTCCACAATCACCCACATGCCGTGCCGCTTCTGCAGTGTAAGGCGGAAGCCGCCCCCCACCGTTGGCGAACGGCGGATATTGATGCGCACTTCGGCGTCCTGCAAGGTGCGGAAGTCGATCATTTCCATTTCGATCAGCGGCCCCTGCGCGGGCGGCGCCGGCTCATCCGCCAGCAGCCAGATGCATTCGCCCTCGAAGCCCAGCTCACCTTGCACCTCGGCGGGGTGGGCGCGGATGCGCAATTCCGCCGGGTTGCCGTTGGCGTCCGGCTCCAGGTAACGCGGCTGTCCCAATTTGTGGATCAACACCGTGCGCCGGATGCGCAGCGTGTCCGGCTCCTGTTTGTCGGCGGATCGGTAGTAGCGCGCCAGGGCGTAGGTCGGGCCGAACGCGTTCTGCTGGCTCAGCAACGCCAGCAACTCCTCACGCACACTGTTCCACTTATAGCGCCACTCGTGCGTGCGCAGTTGGTCGCCATATTCCAGTAACTCCAGGGTGGCGTCGGCGCCCAGGCGGCTGATGATGGCGATCGGCGCGAGACGCGTTGGGTCTTGCTTGAGACGCGCCAGCAGCATCTGCGGCGTTGCCTCGATCTCATCGGGGCTGAGGAAGGTGCGGCGCGTGGTCAGGCTGAAGAACACCCCCACGACGACAGCGCCGCCAAGCAGGGTCACCAGCAGCCATGCCACCGGATCCATCGACGCCAGGATGCGTTCAGCAGGCGGCAAGGCGCCGAAGCCCTCGAAAAATGTGCGTATCGCCTCCGTCCACTGCGCCATACTGTCGATCTTGCCTTTCTGCCCTGATTGTACCATAGGACGCGGCGGCGTCGGGTGTTGCGGGCAGCGTGTGATGCATCCGATCGTGGGGGCGGCTCATCTCACCCGACATCCTCGCGAACTCTGGTGCGGAGGCGCAGTGAGGCAGAGGACGCGCAGCGCGTTGCCTGGATTTCTCACGCGCCTGATCTGCGTCTCCGCGCCTCTACGTCAACCTGGGCAATCTGCTAACCAACTCTGAGAATTTGCTGAGAATGGAAGTCTTCCCACACCATCCAGCGCCACTTACAGGTACATTGCACACCAATTGAACAGCGATTGCACAATGTTTGCATCAAAATGACGCTGTTCGAGACAGAAGATCAGTCAAGATAGTTCACAGTCACAATCAGCATTGTACGAAAGGAAACCACACCATGAAGTTGGCGAAGAGTCTTGGATTGATGTTGGTCTTTGCGTTGTTGGTGGCAGCGTGTGCGCCAGCAGCGACGATGCCGCCTGCACCCGCTGCCGCCACTGAGGCGCCGGCTGAGGCAGCCACCGAAGCGCCTGCCGCCGAAGCTGCGACCTCTATGGCGGATATCGTCGACACCGCAGTGGCCGCTGGCAACTTTGGCACGCTCGTCGCCGCCGTCGAGGCGGCTGGCCTGGTCGACACGCTGAAGGGTGAAGGGCCATTCACGGTCTTTGCCCCCACCGATGAGGCCTTTGCGGCGCTGCCTGCGGGCACGGTTGAGGCGCTGTTGGCTGATCCGCAAGGGCAGTTGACGCAGATTTTGCTGTACCACGTCGTGCCGGGCAAGGTGATGTCCACCGACCTGAGCGACGGTATGACGGCGGAAACCGTGCAAGGCAGCCCCGTCACCTTTACGATTGCCGACGGCGCGGTCAAGGTGAACGAAGCCAATGTCGTAGCGGCCGATATCGAAGCCAGCAATGGCGTGATTCACGTGATCGACAGCGTAATCTTGCCGCCGACTGAAGAAGCTGCGGCCGAGGCTGCACCGGAAGCAGCGGCGCCTGCTGGCAATATCGCCGAAGTCGCCACCGCAGCCGGTTCGTTCAACACGCTGCTGACCGCAGTGCAGGCGGCGGGTCTCGTGGATGAGCTGACGGGTGAGGGTCCCTTCACGGTCTTTGCCCCCACCGACGAGGCTTTTGCAGCGCTGCCTGCTGGCACGCTCGACACCCTGCTGGCTGACCCGGAAGGCGCCTTGCGCGATATTCTGCTCTACCACGTCGTAGCGGGCAAAGTGATGTCCACCGATCTGAGCGATGGCATGATGGCCGAGACGCTCCAGGGTGCGCCGATCACGGTCAGCATTGCGAATGGCGCCGTTAAAGTGAATGAATCCAATGTCATCACTGCCGATGTCGAAGCCAGCAATGGCGTCATCCACGTGATCGATGCTGTGATTCTGCCGCCGACAGAGTAAGGACACTCATCGTTGGACGCAACGACTGCGCCCGGCGCTAACTCGCCCGGACAGGTTATTGTGCGCCTGACGATATATCAATAGATGTGGGACGAAAGGGGCGCTGTCTGTAGAGACAGCGCCCCTTTCCATTGACGGCGAGCGAATTTAGGTGAAGGACCCAGCCTTCGGTTGAAATCGAGGCTGAAAGCTGAAGTCGGCTCAAGCCGACTATTCAGTTCGTTTGCCCAATTACGGCGCCTGCGTGCGTGGAGTCTGATTGATCTCGTCTCCTAATGCAAGCAGTTCGGCGTTGGGCGGGATGTCGCTCATGTTGTGCCCATAATGCACGTAGCGTGCGATCCCTGCTTTGTCGATCAGAACCTGGGCCGGCATACGTCCCAACTTGAAGATGTTCACTTCCTGGCCGTAGAGCTTGAGCACGCTGGCTTTGGGGTCAGGTAGACCGATGAAAGGCAACGCTTCCTTCGTGAAGTAGTTGGCAAACGCCTTTGCATCCTCCGGGCCGACCACGACGACCTCGATGTCGCGTGCTACGAACTGATCATAATCCTGGCGCAACTGCGCCATGTGCGCGCGGCAGAACGGTCAGGTGAAGGTGCGGTTGAAGACGAGCAAGACATTCTTCACACCGCGAAAATCGGACAGGCGCACACTCTTGCCGCGGTAGTCAGCAAGGCTGAAGTCGGGAGCAATTTGATTCAGAGCAACTCGTGCCACAATACCATTCCATTCTACTGAGTACGAAAGTCTTGCATGACGCTGAAAGCAGCTTCCGGGAAGCTGCACGATCAACCTGTCGATGATGATAGCACTGAGACCAGAATGCTACTGTTGTCGCCCTTACGGGAGCGGATGATCTTCTGGCCCGGTCGTGCGCATCGTGATGCTGACATGATGCTCTGCGCCATCATCGTTGAGCACGACCAGGTTGCCAGCCACGACTTCGCCATCCACACTCATGCGAAAAGGCGTGTCTTGGGGCAGATCGTCTTCCATGCGCACGCTGATCCGGTAGGTCGCGCGACCGAAGCGATAGCTGGCCGTGTATCCCGCCCAGGTGGCAGGCAAATGCGGCGCAATCACGAGATTGGCCCCCGCCCGCCGGATGCCCAGAATGCCTTCCAGCCCGAACCGGTGCATCCAGGCAGCGGAGCCGGTGTACCAGCTCCAGCCGCCACGGCCAACGTGCGGCGCCACGCTGTAGACATCGGCGGCGACGACGTAAGGTTCGACCTTGTAGCGCGCCGCCCTGGCAGGCGTGTCGGCATGGTGAATGGGGTTGAGCATACGGAAGGTCGCCTCTGCGCTTGCGGCATCGCCCAGCTCAGCAAAGGCCCAGGCGCTCCAGAGGGCGCCGTGCGTATATTGACCGCCATTTTCGCGGACGCCCGGCGGGTAGCCCTTGATGTAGCCGGGATCGCGCAGCGTCTTGTCGAAGGGCGGCGCGAAGAGGAGCAACAAGCCCGCTTCCGGGCGCAGCAGACGCCGCCGCACGGCAGCCATTGCCTGCACTGCGCGGCCAGGCTCGCCTGCTCCCGACAGCACCGCCCAGGCCTGCGCAATACCGTCGATCTGGCATTCATTGTTGGAGGCTGACCCCAGCGGCGCGCCGTCGTCGTCAAAGGCGCGCAGGTACCACGCGCCATCCCAGCCATTCTCCTCCAGCGCCTGACGCAATGTTTCCGCACGCTGTCGATAGGTTGCTGCATGGTCGTCCTCGCCTCTACGCAGGCAGAGATCAGCAAAGCGCGTCAACGTGGCGTGCAGGAACCATCCCAACCACACGCTCTCGCCTCGCCCGCCGACACCGACGCGATTCATGCCGTCGTTCCAGTCGCCGCTGCCGATCAAAGGCAATCCGTGCGCTCCCGCCGTTGCCCCGCGCGCCAACGCCCGCCGGCAATGTTCATACAAGGTCGCTGCGCTCCCGGCAGGCGCAAACTCGCCGTAGCGATCCTCTTCCTCGGCGCTCAGCGGCGTCGCCAGCAGGAAGGGCGCCGGCTCGTCGAGAATGCTTTCGTCGCCCGTCGCCTCAATATAGTGCGCAGTGACGAAGGGCAGCCACAGCAGATCGTCGGAACAGCGTGTGCGCACACCGCGACCCGAAGGGGGATGCCACCAGTGCAGTACGTCGCCAGCCTCGAACTGACGCCCGGCGGCGGTCAGGATGTGTTGCCGCGCCAACGCGGGGGCAGCGTGCACAAGCGCCATCACATCCTGCAACTGATCGCGAAAACCGAACGCGCCGCTGGATTGGTAAAAAGCGGAGCGCCCCCAAATGCGGCAAGCCAGGCTCTGGTACAGCAACCAGCGGTTCAACAACAAATTCATCGACGGCTCGGGCGTCTGCACCTGCACTGCCCCGAGCAGATCATCCCAGAGCTTGTGGACCGCCAGCCAGGCAGCATCAACCTGTGCGGCCTCCTGGAAACGCGCGGCCAGGGCGGTGGCTGCGGCGCGATCCGCACCCTGACCCAACAAGAACCAGACCTCTTCGCTGCCGCCAGGGGGCAGATCGATGTGCAGTTGCAGCGCCACGCATGGATCGAGGCCGGGCTGCACTACACCGCTCAGCCCGATGCGACCAAGGCCAGCCGGTTGCGCGTATGCGCCAAGCCGCCCAAGAAACTCACGGCGGTCTGTCGTCAGGCTGTGAAGACGCTTGCTGGCGGCGGCAAAAGCCACGCGTTCGCCAAATTCCGGTTGCCACGGATTGCGCACCAGCACGGCCTGGCTGTCGCCGTCAAATTCTGGAATGACAAATTGTGCAGCGCTCTCACGCGTCACGCCGAGCACCCACTCGGCATAGAAGGTGGCAGTGATCCGGCGGGTGTGTGCTGTTGCATTCTCCAGTCGCAGTTGCATGATCTTCACCGCCGCGTCGGGCGCTGCAAACATGCGTAGTCGCTGTCGCAGCGCGTGGCTGTGGTGCTCGAAGCTGGTGTAACCGGCGCCATGTCGGATCAGATAGGGCGCATCCGCTCCGCAAGGTTGCGGCGTGGGCGACCAGACCTCGGCGGTTTCTTCATCGCGCAGATAGATCGCTTCGCCGGGGCGGTCGGTGACCGGGTCGTTCGACCAGGGTGTGAGGCGATTTTCCCCGCTGTTGAGCGACCAGGTGTAGCCTCCGCCAGACTCGGAGATCAGAAAGCCGAAATCAGCATTGGCGATGACGTTGATCCAGGGCGCTGGCGTTCGCTGTCCAGGCGTGAGGTAGATCACGTATTCGCAACCATCGGCGCTGAACCCACCCAGGCCGTTGTCGAATTGCAGGTCGTCGGGGCGCGCCAGCGCGGGCAGTACAGTGGCATCGCCGGGCGTCGGGTGAGGCTCCGGCGCAAAAGACGGCAGCGGCTCCGGCTGACGGCGCAACGCGCCAAGCTGCTGCGCCAGCGCCACCTGCTCCGCCGCCAGCGTGCTCCCGGTTGCGTCCAGCACAGCGCGCGCCGCGCTTTCCAGCAGCGTGCGGTCGGCGTCGCGCATCTGGCTGGCGTTGACGATGAAGACGCCGCCCCGCTGGTTGAGCCAGATGTCGCTGTGCATCAGCGTCACCAGGCGATGGACGCGGTCGCGCAATTCCTGGTTATAACCGGCTTCGCGCTGGTTCATGATCACCAGGTCAATCGTCACGCCACGTTTGCGCCAGAAGGCGTGCGCCTGCAACAGTTCCTGCACCAGCGTCAGACCCGCTGGGTCGGCAATCCGCACCAACAAGATCGGGACATCACCGGAGATGCCAAGCGGCCACAGCGCCGGCTGGCCGCGCGTGACGCTGACCAACGTCGCCGGCGCGGCACGCAATCCTGGTTGCGGATAGAGCAAAGCCGCCAACAATGTTTGAAAACGTTCCACTTCCACTGTCGAAAGTCCTGTCCGCCGCATTTCCAGTTCGGACTGGGCGCGCGCCTGGCTGAAGGCGTGGGCAATGGCGGGCCAACTCTGATAGCGTCCGGCGAGCTCGAGCAGCCGGGCGCGCGAGTCGGCGACAAAGGTAAGGAACGCCAACTGCATAGTCTCCCCTGGTTGCAGGGTGACCACGCGCTGGAGCGCCATGATGGGATCGAGCGTGGCGCCCGTGGCGCCATCAAGTTGCCCGGCGGCGGATGTCAATGCCAGCGGGCTGCGCGCCGCATCATGGCGACGCCCCAGGAAGCGCTCCCGATCGGTTGTAACTGCGCTGAGCGGCGACGCATCCGCCTGCACTGCCCCGGCGACCAGCGCCAGGTGCCCCAGGAAGATCGGCGCCTCGTCCGCAGCGCGTGGGCGGCGGCGAAAGCACAGCGCGCCGAAGTCTGGGAGAAACTCGCTCTCGATAAAGAGCTTGTTGAAGGCGGGATGGCGCTGATCGGTCGCCGGCGCCGCCAGCACGACTTCCGCATAGCTGGTCAACGCCAACCGTCGCGGGCGATCGCTCTGGTTGTGCAGCGAAACGCGCCGAATCTCAACATCGTCGTCCGGTGCAACGGTGATTTCCAGCGTCAGCGCCACTTCGTGATCGGTGCGCCGGAATTCAGCTTTGTGCGCATAGAAACGTACGTCGCCAGTTGCCGGCTGGACGCAGACTGGTTGGTGAGTCGCCGACCACAGCGCGCCGCTGTCGCGATCTTGCACATAGAGCCAGGCGCCCCAGTCGTCGAGGGTGGCATCGGCGCGCCAACGGGTCAAGTCCAGACCATCCCAACGGCTGACGCTGCCGCCGGCCGCGCTGATCAGGACGCTGTAGCGGCCATTGGCGAGAACGTGGATCGCGGGTGCGGGCGCGCCGATGACTGGCGCTGTCCAGGGGCGGCCGATCACAGGCGGTGGAGAACGGCGGATCGCGGTCGGCGCATCCGGCTGCGGGAATTCGAGCGGCGCATTCATCGGCGCCCGCTCTTGCAGCAACAGCTCCACGCTCTGCATGTGCGCGTCGGCGTGGAAGCGTTGTATCATCAATCCATCCCCGCCCGACGCCTGCGCAGAGAGGTAATTGGCAAGCGCCACCAGGATCATGCCCTGGTGATGCGCCATGTATTCCTGCACAAGCGCGCTGGATCGTCCCAAGGGCAGACGTGTAGGCGTGAAGTCGATCGCTTCGTACAACCCATAGACGCCGAGGGCGCCAGCTTCGACCAGTTGCTCCAGATTTTCGGCCACTGCCTGCGGTTGATAAGCCAGCGCCAGCAGCGAGGCGTAGGGAGCGATCACCAGGTCTTCGGTCAGGTTGCGTTTGAAGCCCAGCCCTGGCACGCCAAACGCCCGATATTGATAATTCTGACCCGGATCGAGGGCGTAGTAGCCGGATTCGGAGATGCCCCAGGGCACGCGCTTGCGCCGGGCGTACTCTCGTTGCACATCGATTGCAGCGAGCGCGCTTTCGTGCAGCAGTGTGCCTGGGTAGCTGCGCATGAAGAGGCCGGGCATCAGATATTCGAACATTGTGGCGCTCCACGAGAGGAGCACCCGCGCACCGCCAATGCGCGTCAGGGGCCGGCCCAGATGAAGCCAATGGCTGCGCGGCGCCTCATGTTTTGCCAGCGCCACCAGGCTGGCAATGCGCGCTTCCGACGCCAGCAGGTCGTAAAAGTTATTGTCGAGCCTGTCGGTCGCGACGTTGTAGCCGATATGAAAGACCTGCCGCTGCGGCTCAAACAGGAAGGCGAAATCCATTGCCCGGAAGTACTGACCCGCCAGGTCGTCGATCTGCTGCAGGTCGGCGAGTAGCTCTTGTGCGATGCGCTGTGCAGCCGCCAGCTTCTCATCGAACGTGAGACACCAGCGCCGCGCCGCCTCGATCTGCGACGCATCCGCTTCCGGGAGTACAGCCTCCAGCGTCAGCACAGATTGCAGGTGCGTCAGGGCGGCGCGCGCGGTGGCGCAGTTTGCGGGCATCGCCGCCAGCGTCTGCTCGCGCGGCAGCGCCGCCGCCAGCGCCTGATAGGGCGCATGCCATGCCGCCGATGGTGCAGCCGTGCCGAAGAGCGGCGGACGTTGGTCAAAGAAGGTCAGCCCCGGCAGGAGCGTTGCAATGAAGCGTTCATAGGTGAAGAGCTGGTTGCTGATGCGATCGACCGCAATGCGCAGACCGCTCAGCGCGGCCATGCTCAGGGATGCGGCATTTTCTTCCACCAGCCGCGTCAGCATCTGCTCCAGTCGTTGCCACCCGGCGCCGGTCACGTATTCCAGCGCTGGCAGCCAGGCGTCCGGCTCGTCCCTGACCTGGAGAATGCGCTGGCGCAACTCTCTGGCTAACTGGCGCAACTCCGCAGCTGCCTGGACCTTGTTGGATGCTTCCAACTGGCGCACGAAGTCATCCAACAGGGCAAAGGTGTCGGCGACGCCTTCCCAGCGCTGCCACCGCAGCACCGGCGCAGCGGGAATTTGTCGACAGGCCTGAGCGAGGATGCGCAGCGTTGCAGCCAGGTTGCCGCTATCAACCGTAGAGACATAGCGCGGCGGCAGCGGCTCCAGGGTGTGTGTATCGTACCAGTTCAGAAAATGGCCGCGGTGACGCTCCAATTGCTCCAGACTCTCAAAGGTGGAGCGCAGACGCGACACCAATGCCGCAACGCCAATGTAGCCCAGATCGTACGCCGCCAGTGTAGAGAGAAGCAACATGCCAATGTTGGTGGGCGATGTGTATGAGGCCACTCTAGCATGGGGCGTTTCCTGGAAGTGATCGGGTGGCAGCCAGCGGTCGTTCGGCCCGACGAAATCTTCAAAAAAGAGCCAGGTGCGCCGCGCCAGGCTGCGCAGCGCGACATGCTGCCCGGCGGTGAGCGCACGGGGCGCGCGGCGCAACGGTTGGTTGATATGGTGTGCGATCTCCGGCGCCACCGCCCACGCCACGAGGAGCGGCAGCGCGGCCAGCAGATTGCCCGGCTGTATAAGGGCAATCAACAGTGCGCTGGCGCCAGCAATCAGCGGCGCCGCCGCCATTTCCATCCAGGTTCGTCTGCGCCCGCCAGCGCTTTGCGCACGCCGGGCGCTCTTCGCAGCGGTCATCCACTCCAACAGGTTGCGGCGGGTGACCAGGACGCGCGTCAGGCTGGTCATCACTGCGCTGACTGTTTGCACGGCGGCGTAGGGCAGAAAGATCACTTCCAGCAGCCACCGGCTGCCGCCATCTTGCAGCGCCCGCCATGCTTGCAGCCAGGATGCACGCGCAGGTGCGGTCACCAGGGGCGTCAACGCGGCCAGCAATACAGGCGTCGCCAGCACCAGCAACGCCGCACCAACCCAAAGCCAGAGCGCGCCGGGCAAGCCCAACCAGCCCGCCAATAACAGCAGCAGCACTGCGACCGGCATCAAGCTGCGGCGCAGATTGTCCGCCACTTTCCAGGCGTCGATCAGCGTAAAGTCGGCCGTCACGCGTGGCGCGCCAGCCGCTGCGCTGCGTCGCACCGGCGCCAGCCAGGGCAAGAGCTGCCAATCGCCGCGCGTCCAGCGGTGCTGCCGGCGCATGTAGGTGAAATAGGAGGGGGGATAGTCCTCGTACACCACCAGGTCTGTCACCAGACCGACACGCGCATGAATGCCTTCGAAGAGATCGTGGCTGAGCAATGTGTTTTCGGGGATGCGCCCGGCCAGGCTGGTCTCGAAGGCGTCGACGTCGTAGATGCCCTTGCCGATGTAGATGCCGCTGCCGAAGAGGTCCTGATAGACATTCGACACCGCGTGCGTGTAGAGATCGAGGCCAATCGCACCGGCGAAGATGCGACTGAAGCGGGAATGATTGGCGCTGGCTGGTGTGATCTCGGTGCGCGGTTGCAGCAAGCCGTAGCCGCGCACGACGCGCCCGGTGCGCGGGTCGGCGTGTGCGCGATTCAACGGGTGCGCCAGTGTGGCGACCAGCCGTCGCGCGCTGTCGCGCCCCAGGATCGTGTCGGCGTCCAGCGTGATCACATACCGGACCAGGTGAAGCCGGGCGGGGTCGCCGATCGTCGCAACGAACGAGGTGTCGGCAGCGCCGCGCAGCCAGCGGTTCAGTTCGTGGAGTTTCCCGCGCTTGCGCTCCCAACCGATCCAGCGTCCTTCCTGGGCGTTCCAGCGGCGTTCGCGGTGGAACAGACAGAACGGGCGTGAATTATCGCCATAGCGCGCATTGAGTGCGTCGATCCCTTGTTGCGCCTGCGCCAACAGAAGATCGTCGTCAGGCAGATGTTGCGCATCGGCGTCGCCAAAGTCGGTCAGAAGGCCAAACAAGAGGTTTGGCTCCGGGTTGCGCAGATAATGCTGTTCGATCTGCTGCACCAATGAAGCCACTTCCTCGACGCCTGTCAGCATCGCCGGCACCGCCACCAACGTGCGGCAATTGTCAGCAATAGAGCGACCACCGTTATCGCCGGCAAAATCCAGCTTGGGCAGAATGCGCGGCGGCATTGTCAACGTGACGCACCAATCGACCAGCGCCACCGCAATCGCAATCGCCGGCAGCAGCATCAGCGCGCCGGCGACGAACGCCAGCAGGACGCCGCCCTGAACGGATGCAACAGCGACGGACCCAGCCACGATCGCCAGCGACACCAGGGCGATCGGCAGCAGATAGACAGGCGTGGGATGCGCAACAGCCGTGCGCGCCAGCCGCGTGCGCAACGGGGGTCGATACCCCAACGCCGCTTCCAGCGTGGCGCGTCCATCATCGAGCAGGTAGTAGCCGACATGAGCGGCGGGCGGCCATTCCAATTCCGGCCACTGTGCGTCGTCAGTCTGCGCGGCCTGTGGTGTTGGCGTCAGGCCGAGCGCGACGCAGGCGGCGGTGGACTGGGCGATCGCCGCACGTGCAACTGCCAGTTCACTGTGTTGCGTGGCCGCCGCGATCGTTTCGATCACGTGGCGATAACGGTTGCGCGTGACACGATCCATGTTGGCGTAAACGCCAGCCGGGTCGCCAGACAAGAGCTGCTCGACGCGGCTGACACGCTCGAAAAAATCCAGCCAGTCACAGGCGGCAAGCGTCCGCAGGCTGGTGAAGCAATTGGCGACAATTTCGTCATCGGTGAGTGCGTCCGCCAGCGGCGACAGCGCCGCGCCTTGCGCCGCGCCAGGCGCGGCGGTTGATGGAGGTGCAGCTGGGCCGCTGTGAGCGGCCGCTTGTGTCAGGACAACGAGCACGCAGAAGCGCAGCATGACAGGCAGCGCCCACAGTTCACCCGTCGTCAACGGCTGGAGGTCCTGGTAGTGATCCACAAAGCGCTGCACCTGTTCGAGGTTCAAACGCGCGTTGCTGGTTGCCACCAGGTGTTGCGCCAGGGCGTAGATGCGCGGATAGCCGCGCAAGGGACCAGCCGTCAGCTTCGGAAGCTGGTGGTAGAAGGTGCGCGGCATGTCTTCGCGAATCTGCCGCAGCGCCTCCTGCGCCAGAAAATAGTTGTCCAGCAACCATTCGGCCGCGTGCGAAAGGACTTCCTGTTCGCTGCTGCGCAAGGCTGTGACTGCGTCCTGCAACGCAGTTTGGTGCTCTTTCAGCCCGGCCAGCAGCCAGGGGGTTGCGCCAGGGCCAGCCATCGCTGCACCTTGCCGGGCGGCTGCGTAAGCCTGTTCACGCAATGCGTCGAAATGCAGAGTATCGGACGTTTCTGGCGCACTGCGCGTTGGCGTGCTTGCGGCAAGTGACATCTAGCGCGTCCCTTCACGGCGGCTGGCGGCGCGTGCTTGTTCGCCGGGCGCATCCTGAAAGATGATCAAGGGACGCGTGCCACGAGCGACAAAGCTGGCAACCAGGCCGCCAAAGGGCCACTGCAACTGACCCGAATAGCCGTGCGCGCTGAGGATCACCAGGTCGATCCGTTCCTGTTCCACCAGCGCGCGCAGCGAATCCGCCACGTGATCGCTGACCAGCACCGCAGTCTTCACGGCGTCAGAGGGCAGTTGCGTACGCACCGTCTCAAGATAGTGCTCAGCTTCGACATAATTGCGATCCACCAGCCGCTCGACCAGGTCGATCTCTTCACGGCTAAGCGGCGTCCGTCGGGGCATGGCTGGCCGCTCTACGCCGTGCACCAACACGATCTCCGTGTCGGGCATGCGCGCCAGCGCAGTCGCGAGCGGCAGAATGGATTCGGCGCGTGCGGAGCCATCGAGAGGCGCCAACACCCGGCGATAGTGAACCGCAATGCTGTCGGCGGTCGCGCTGTCGGTGGCTGTCGGCTCCAGCGCGCGCACGAGCATAAGCGAAGCGGCGCCGGTGCGTGCAATTACCTTGTGGGCAATGCTACCAACCCGCCATTCACTCGGCCCACCCTGACCATGGCTGGCAAGCAACACCAGGTCGATTGCGTTGTCGCCAACAAAATCCACAAGCTGGCTGGCAACTTCGCCGTCGATGACATGGGTGGTGCACGCCACGCCAGCTTCCTGAAGGCGCGTGCAGACGTCGTACAGATAGCGTTCGGCCTCTGCCCGGCGGAGCTGCCACGCCAACACATCCACCGCGCGCGCCTGCGCCTGTGGGTCGGTGTGTGCGAGCACGTGCAGCAGCGCCACTTGTGCGTCGAAGATGCGTGCGAGCGCGATGGCGTGTGGCAGAACGCACTCAGCCAGCGGCGAGCAGTCCAGCGGCGCCAGAATGCGATTGAACATAGTCATGAGCTCCTATCCCAGACCCGAGCGGACGGCTGTCAGAAGTTCGCCGGTTGGGCATCCTTTCAACAGAAACGCATCGGCGCCGGCGGCGAGTGCGGCTGTGCGAGCAGTGGCGTACATCGTCAACACCACGATTCTGATGTCCGGCCACTGCTGCTTGATCATGCGGATCACCGTCAACCCATCCAGCACCGTCAGGTGCAAATCCATAACAACCACTTCCGGTTGCAAGGCATGCACCTGATCGAGCACCTGTCGGCCATCGGCGGCTTCACCGACGATCTCCACCAGGCGGTCGCAATCTACGCCACCGCTGGCATGTTCCCAGTACATGGCCGTCAGCAGGGCTTGCAGACTGTGGCGCGATCTCGGTTGGTCGTCGGCAATCAACACGCGGATCATGGTTGGTTTCCTCTACGCGAGGATCCGGTGTGAGGCGCCGCGCCCGGCGTCACGGGGCAGCTACTGCATCAGCGGTCGGGTGTGGGTCGCCGAGGCGGCGGCTGAGGGCGCTGAGGCTTTCACCTGTCCATGCTTCGACCTGCGCTGCGTCGAGGGGCTGCCACTGGGGCTCGCTTGCCGTGTGCGCGCTGTCCCAGGTGAATTGCACTTCCTCAAACAGATCGGGCTGATCGTCATGGGCAGGCTCGTGTTGAATCCAACGTGTGCTGCGTGGCTGCAACCTTTTCGTTGCTGCCAGGTCCGTGGCGATGCGCGTGGAGGCGCTGCTGATCGATTCACCAGCATTCGTGCTGAGTTCGGTCAACAAGACCGTATGAGCGTTGCGATTGCCTGGGTAGATGCGCACCCGACAGCGCCCCGACATTTGCAGGGAATCGTGCGGAAAACGGTAGAAATAATCGTACAAGGGTTGCATAACCATCCTTATTGACGGGGTTGGACGAAGCCAATTGTGCTCGATGTTGACGATCATGGCGTTCATCCTGGTGAGGGTTGCCATGATCGTCCTGCCATCAACCAACAAGCTCCAGGTTCGAATTTTCCAGGAATGTCTGCAACTCCTCCAGTCCGGCCCCAGCTGCCTGGTCTG
>Ga0272446_1001302_pt1 | contig 36574 bp, 36 predicted proteins | sample YNPCB0061_FD_194587 | JGI IMG/M metagenome (GOLD analysis project Ga0272446, IMG submission 194587) | Hot spring microbial mat communities from Yellowstone National Park, WY, United States - YNP-CB-006-1 | ecosystem: Environmental > Aquatic > Thermal springs > Hot (42-90C) > Sediment | place...
CATCAAAAACAACCGAATAGAGAGTATTATCAATCACTGCAAATATATCAACTATTTTCATAAAAATCAACTTATAGGTTTATTTTTTTTATTTCCTATAAATTACAAACCAAATTTCTCTAATCTTCGGTACAAAGATGCTCGGGTAAGCCCAAGTTCTTTTGCTGCCTTAGATATGTTGCCGTTATGTTTTTCTATGGCTTTTTGTATCATATCTTTCTCAATTTCATCTAAGTTGAGGGAATTTTTATCAAGTTGGATAGTGATTGTAGGCACTTTTTGTACGGTGAGGAAATAGAAATCTTCTTCTTGTAGGGTGTCGCTATCACTCATTATCATAGCTCTTTCTAAGGCGTGTTCGAGCTCGCGTACATTTCCGGGGAAGGGATATTTTTCCAAAAATTTAAGAGCCGAATCGGATAATTTTGGGGAAACTCTATGATATTTTTGGGCATATTTTTGTAAAAAATATTTTGCTAAAATGCCCAAATCGCCTGTACGCTCACGCAAAGGGGGCAAATGCAACTCTACTGTATTTATTCTATACAATAAATCTTGCCTGAAATTTCCTTCGGCTACTGCTTGATGAATATTTAGATTGGTGGCACAAATCAAGCGAATATCAATAGGTATGTTTTTGTTGCTTCCAACAGGGCTTATTTGTCTGTTTTGCAAAACCGCGAGTAGTTTGGCTTGGTTTGTGAGAGGCAAATTCCCTATTTCATCAAGGAACAACGTACCTTTATGAGCTAACTCAAACCTCCCGATTCTATCTTCTTTGGCATCGGTGAAAGCTCCTTTTTTGTGTCCAAAAAGTTCACTTTCAAAAAGGGTTTCGCTGATGGCTCCCATATCTACCCCTACATAAGTTTCTTTAGCTCGTAGCGATTGCTTGTGAATAGCTTTGGCTACCAACTCTTTACCTGTCCCATTCTCGCCAAGTATCAGCACGTTGGCGTCTGTTTTGGCAACTTTTTCTATCATTAGCAAAACGTTTTTGATAGCTTTACTTTCGCCAATAATATTGCTGTTGCTTGTACTTGCTTCTATGAGTTGTTGATTAGTTTTTTGAAGTTTTTCTACTTGTTTGTAAGATTCACTCAATTTGGCAGCAGAAAGAATAGTAGCCAATAGTTTTTCGTTTTGCCAAGGTTTCAGCACAAAGTCGGTTGCACCAATTTTGAGTGCTTTTACAGCCATTTCTACATCACCGAAAGCCGTAATCATTACTACTACGGCTTTGGGTTGTTGGGTGAGGATTTGCTCGAGCCAATAGAAGCCTTCTTTCCCCGAAGTAGTATCTTCGGTGAAGTTCATATCCAGCAAGATTACATCATAAACAGCTTGATTGAGCAGAAATGGAATTTTTTTAGGATTGGACTCAATCACTACTTCTTTGACGTATTTTTTAAGAAACATTTTTGCTGCCAACAAAACGTCTTCATCGTCATCTACTATCAGTATTTTCATTTTTTACTATGCTTTTGTGCCTGCTCTCAACTTTACTATCTCTGTTATGTCCAAACCTGTAATATCAGCGACTGTTGCATCATCAAAGCCTTTTTTTATACTTTTTATGGCTAATTCTTTTAGGGCTTCCATTTTTCCTTTTTTCTTGCCTTCTTCGAGGCCTTTTTCAATTCCTTGCTCTATACCTTTTTCAATTCCTTGCTGAATTCCTTGCTCTATACCTTTTTCAATTCCTTGCTGAATTCCTTGCTCTATGCCTTTTTCAATACCTTGCTGAATTCCTTGCTCTATGCCCATTTCAATACCTTTTTCTAAGCCCTCTTGTAGAGTGGTTTCTAAGACATTTTTCCAATCATTAGCATATTTCTGACTTTGTATATAGGCTTCGCGTTCTTGCTTGCTATAATTAGCAATTTCAGCGGAGCTAAATAGTTTCTCAAAAACTCTTTCCTTAACTTTGGGTGGCATTTCTTCTAACTTTGAAAGATTTTTCAGCACATACATCCACTTTTCGAGGTGTGTCTTAATATTTTTTTCCTCTTTACTAAATTTGGGCATTTCAATATAGATGAAACGCAACTTGTCATTAAAAACCTTACCTGTTTTGGTTTCGATGAGCTGAACATCATGAATGTATTGCTTTTTGTGTGTGTCATCAAATACAAAATCCATTAGCGAAATTGTATAGACCGAGTTAATTTTAAAGTTCCATTCTCCTACAACTGCTTGCTCTTGAATAGCAAAGGTAGCATAGTACAAACTTCGCTCCCTGAAATATAATTGTTTGGCTTTTTGTAGCTCTACGATAAACTTCTCTTTTCTGTCATTTTCGCAGTATAGGTCAAAGATGGCTTTTCTATCTTCTTGGGTATTACCCAAGTGTTCGGTTTTCAGAAATTTAAGTTTTTTGATTTTTCCTTTCTCGGGCAAAAGTGTTTCCAAGAAATCAATGAGAATGTCCTTATTTTCTTCGCTTCCAAATATCTTTTTAAAGCCGAAGTCTGTAAATGGATTGATGTAACGTCCTTTCATTGCTCTTGTAAATTTTTTAATTTTCTTTCCAAATCGTTAATTTGTCTGTATAGTTCGGGTAATTTCTTAAAAACAGCATAAGTTTTGTAAAAATCTTTTACGCCAAAAGCAGGTGAGCCTTGCAATTGCAAACCTTCCTCTTCTACGTTACCTCCCAAACCCGATTGAGCACCAATCATAGTTTTGTTGGCTATTTTGATGTGTCCTGCCAAACCGACTTGTCCGCCGAGCATACAATTACTACCCACTTCCGTTGAGCCAGCAATGCCCGCTTGAGCGGCAATGACGGTGTTTTCGCCAATTACAACATTATGAGCAATTTGTACCAAATTATCAATTTTTACCCCTTTTTTGATGATAGTTGAACCCATTGTGGCTCTGTCAATGGTGGTATTTGCTCCGATACTCACGTTATCTTCAATAATAACATTTCCTATTTGAGGAATAGTTTGGTAAGTACCATCGGCTTGGGGAGCAAAACCAAAGCCATCGCTACCGATAACCGTCCCTGCGTGAATAATACAATTACTGCCAATAATACAATTTTTGTAAATTTTAACTCCTGCATAAATAATGGTATTTTCGCCTATACTTACATTTTCGGCAATATAAACATTAGGATAAATCTTTACTTTGTCGCCTATTTTTGCTTTCTCCCCGATATACGCAAAAGCCCCTATGTATGTTTCTTCCCCCAAAGTGGCTGTTTCGTGAATAAAACAGGGATTTTCTTTACCCTTTTTATCTGCCAAAATCATTCTTTCGTAGGTTTCCAATAATTTAGAAAAAGCAGAGTAGGCATCTGTTACCCGAATAAGCGTGGCTGATACGTGTTGTTTGGGTTGAAAATCTTTGCTAACGATTACGGCTGTTGCTTGTGTGGTATAAATAAAGTTTTCGTATTTTGGATTGGCTAAAAAAGCTATATCTCCGCTTTTTGCCTCTTGGATTTTTCCTAAATTACTGATGAGAGCCTGAGCATCTCCTTCTATTTCTCCACCCAAAATTTGAGCGACTTGCTGAACTGTAAATTGCATTTAAGAATTGTTTTATTGTAAGAAATGAGTGCTAAAATATGCTTTTTTTGACCTTTTTGCAAAGTTTGAAGTCAAATCTTTTGAAAAGCGTGGCAGGATAGCTAAATTTACACATTCTACCTATACAACGCAATTTATGACAAAACTAAGTGTAAATATCAACAAATTTGCTACGCTTCGCAATGCCCGCGGAGGCAACAACCCCGATGTGCTAAAAGTTGCACAAGATGTGCAAGAGTTTGGAGCAGAGGGAATTACTGTACATCCTCGTCCTGATGAAAGGCATATTCGTTATCAAGATGTTCTTGACCTTGCCCCACTGATTCATACGGAGTTCAATATTGAGGGTTATCCTGATGCAAAATGGCTTGATTTGGTGTTGAAAGTAAAACCTACGCAGGCTACTCTCGTACCCGATGCTCCGAATGTACTTACTTCTAATGCAGGTTGGGATACTGTTACGCATCAAGATTTTTTAAAAGATATTATCAAAACCCTTCAAAATGCAGGCATAAGAGTTTCAATTTTTACCGATACCCGTCCCGAAATCATAGAAGCCGCCGCTAAAACAGGCACCAACCGAATAGAACTCTATACCGAGCCTTACGCTCACGAGTACCCTTCTAATGCAGAAAAAGCCATAGAGCCTTACAAAAATGCCGCCATATTCGCTCATCAATTAGGCTTAGGAGTAAATGCAGGACACGATTTGAGTTTGGAAAATTTAGCTTTTTTCAAACGGAATGTACCGCATCTTTTGGAAGTATCTATCGGACACGCCCTCATCTGCGATGCTTTGTATTTAGGCTTAGAGAATACTATTCAGTTGTACTTGCGAGCCTTGAGGCAATAGGCTACACAGGTTTCGTCAGAAATTCGGGTTTGGTAGTTTTGATGTTTGCTCGCAATTGATTAAGCATAGAATATAAGCCAAAATACGTTCTGTTGATATACAAGCCGTGTCGCGAGCCACGAGCTTGGTTTGCCTTGCGAAGTTCTTCGGTACGAGCCAAACTTTCAGCATATTGATAGATTTCTTGGAAATAATCATCATTGCCAAAATCAAAACTATCGGTGTGAAAAGGTCTGCCCAGAAGTTCTATCATTCCTCTGAAAATCTGAGTAAAAAATTTCTGTTGTTCAGGAGAGTCCTCTTCCAAAATAAAATCTAAATTTTTGAAAGTTTGTAGCAAAGTGGCTTCATCTTTGAGCAAGAAAGGATTGATTACTATAAAATAGTTGTCGTAATACTCTTGCGGGATTTCTTTGATACAACCAAAATCAATAACGCCTACTTTGCCTTCTTGCGTAAGCAAAAAATTACCTGGGTGGGGGTCGGCGTGTACTGCCCTAAGCGTATGGACTTGGTAGTCGTAAAAATCCCAAAGGGCTTGTCCTATACGATTGCGAACTTCTTGGCTTGGATTAGTCTGTAAAAATTCGGGTAGATGCAAACCATCGAGCCAATCCATCGTAAGAATACGTTTGCAAGAATATTCGGGGTAATATTTGGCAAAAAACAAATCAGGGAAATGGCTACAAGCCTGCGAAATTTCCACAGAACGTTTGAGTTCCAAGTCGTAGTCGGCTTCTTCCAAGAGTTTGCTTTCTACTTCGTTCATATAGAGGTCAATATCTTTTTCGTTCATATTGAGCAAACGAACAGCAAAAGGCTTTACCATTCTTAGGTCAGATTTGATGCTATCGGCAACACCGGGATATTGAATTTTGACGGCAAATTTTTTGTTGCCGATAGTTGCCTGATGCACCTGCCCGATAGAGGCGGCATTGACGGCTTCTTTGCTAAAAGTTTCAAATATTTCGGTAGGGCTTTTCTGAAAGTATTGCTTGAAAGTTTTTACTACCAAAGGATAAGAAAGCGGTGGGGCAGAGTATTGAGCCATTGTGAAGCGGTCGGTATAGGCTTTGGGCAATACGTTTTTATCCATACTCATCATTTGGGCAACCTTCAAGGCACTGCCTTTGAGTTGGCTCAAAGTGTTGTAAATATCTTTGGCGTTATCTTCGTGGAGGTCTTCCTTGCTCAAATCAGGATTGACAATTTTTTTTGCATAATGCTTTACATAGTTTCCGCCTACTTTTACGCCTGTTTGCAAGAACTTGGTAGCACGGGCAATTTTAGAGGTGGGTATGCTGTTTTGCTGGCTTTTCATCACGAATGTAGTTTTACGAAATAACCATTTCAAAGAAGATAAAGTTTTGAGTAAAAGGAATTTTCCCTCAAAATTAGCAATTTTCTGAACTTACTTTTGTGCAAAAAATTGTATGTTTGCCAAAAAGATACATTATGCGAGTTGCTATTCACGGAAAAATATTTCAAAAAGAAGTTCGTAAACATATTCAGGATTTATTTTTGTGGTTTTCCAAAAATGAAGTAGAGGTATGTGTTTCTCATTCTTTTTTTAAAATTCTGAAAAAAGCTTCTATCAAAAACCTGCCCGATACGCTCTACAATCTTGGTGATGATTTGAGCAGTTGCGACTTTTTTTTGAGTTTGGGTGGCGATGGCACATTGCTCGAGTCGGTTACTCACATAGGCAGTACCGAAGTTCCTATTGTGGGTTTCAATACAGGTAGATTGGGTTTTTTGGCTACCAACTCGCCCGATAGCGTCAGAGAAGTGATGAAAAACCTCCAAGCAGGATATTATCAAATTGAAGAAAGAACGCTTTTGCATTTGGAATGTAACAAAAATGTTTTTGACGGCTTAAACTTTGCCCTCAACGATTTCACGATTACCAAACGCGATTCTGCTTCAATGATTACGGTGCATACTTACATAGATGGCGAATATCTCAACTCTTACTGGTCTGATGGTTTGATTATTGCCACGCCAACAGGTTCTACGGGTTACTCTTTGAGTTGTGGAGGTCCTTTGATATTGCCACGTTCTAACAATTTCGTCATCACGCCTGTCAGCCCGCACAATCTTACGGTTCGCCCTATGGTGATTTCTGATGAAAGTGTTATTTCCTTTGAGATTGAGGGACGAAGCAAAAATTTTCTTGTTTCCTTAGATTCTCGTTCAAGAGTAATTGATGCTTCTGTACAATTAGCCGTAAGCAAAGAAAAATTTAAAGCGAAGCTGATAAAAGTAAATGAAACTAACTTTTTAGATACACTCCGAAGCAAGCTAAACTGGGGTTGGGACGCAAGAAACTAAAAAAAGGCAAATTTTTGGATTAGTTCTTCCGAAAGCCGTGTAAGTCCTACGCTTGCTTTTTCTTGAATAAACGTAAGGTTATGATAGCGATGTAGGTTAATATTGGGTTTTTCAATATCAATTACGTATTTAGGCACTTCGCGAGCTACATAGTCTATCAGCCCTGCCGCAGGATATACCACCAACGAAGTTCCTACTACAATAAAAATATCAGCTTGCATAGCCTCTTGCACTGCCACTTCCATCATTGGCACTTCTTCGTAAAACCAAACGATATGGGGGCGTAATTGAGAGCCTTTTTCGCATTTGTCGCCTAAGTTCAGTTGCCAGTCTTTAAGTTCATACACTAAGTTAGGGTCAGCGGTACTACGAGCCTTGAAAAGCTCGCCGTGTAGGTGTATCACGTTGGTAGAACCTGCCTTTTCGTGCAGATTATCAACGTTTTGAGTGATAATTGTTACATCAAAAAATTTTTCAAGGTGTGCTAAGGCTTTGTGTCCATCGTTGGGTTGAGCGTTGAGGGCTTGTTTGCGACGTTGGTTGTAAAATTCCAATACTAAGGCAGGATTTTTTTGCCAGCCCATAGGACTTGCCACGTCCAGAATATCGTGGTCTTCCCATAAGCCTCCCGAATCGCGAAAAGTTCTGATGCCACTTTCAGCACTGATGCCCGCTCCTGAAAGTACAACCAATTTTTTGCGTGTGTAAGTCATAAAATTGATAGTTTTTATCTGTTTCCAAGTTTTCCATAACGAAATAAGCATAAAAAATTATTTTTTGAAAATCAAAGAAGCATATTTATTTCATTTTCACAATCGTGATACCGTCGCCTCCACGGTCGGCGTGTTCGCTGGCAAAAGAAGCTACTTGTGGATAAGAGCGTAGGTGTTCTCTAATGAGTTTTCGTAAAATGCCATCTCCTTTTCCGTGCAAAATACGCAATTCGTTGTAGCCAGCTAAAATAGCATCATCAATGAGTTTATCTACTTCGGTAAGGGCTATTTCGGCTGGTTTGCCACGAAGGTCAATCTGATAGCTGAAATTTGCCATTTTTTCAGTAAGGTTAATGCCTAAATTTTTTCTTGTGTATTCTTTTTGAGAGTTTTTCAGAACTTTTCGGCTTATTTTTTCTAAGCGATTAAGTTTAACAAAAGTCCTTAATTCGCCCATTGATACCTCGGCATCTTTGCCTTTGACACTCAAAACCTCTCCCATTGCGGCTTGTCCTTTCAGACGCACCCAATCACCAACGGCAATTTCCCCTCCTAAAACTTCTATTTCTTCGCTATTTTCAGGTTCTACTTCCTCCAACACCAAGTCGGTATTGAGTTTTTCTAAATCCTGACGCACTTTTTTGGTAATTTCCTTCTCTGCTTTTTGCTCTCTGATAGTTCGGATTGTGTTTTCTATTTTCTGATTGGCTTCAGCGATTAGTTTTTTCGCTTCCAACTTCGCCTGATTGAGCAGTTTTTTGCGTTCTTTTTCTAAATATTCGTTTTGTTCTTGGTATTTTTTGAGCAGAACTTCATATTCTTTTTGTTGTTTTCGCAAGATTTGGTTTCTGTCGTTGAGTTCTTTTTTTTCTTTTTCTAATTCTTTGAGCAGTTTGTCGTAATTGATTTCCTTGTCGCCGAGTTTTTCTTGGGCAACGGCAAGAATTTTCTTAGGCAAACCGATTTTTTTAGCAATTTCAAAAGCAAAAGAACTTCCTGCCTGCCCGATTTCAAGCTGATAGAGTGGTTCTAATTTTTCTACATCAAAACGCATTGCTCCGTTGGCTATGCCTTTTTTGTTTTGGGCAAAGGCTTTCAGGTTGCCGTAATGCGTATTTACCACGCCAAAAGCCTTTTTTTCGTACAAATCTTGCAAAATTGCTTCTGCGATTGCTCCACCTAAGCGAGGTTCTGTACCTGTGCCAAACTCATCTATCAAGAAAAGTGTATTTTTGTCGGCTAAATTGACAAACTGCCTCATTGCTGTCAGATGTGAGCTATACGTGCTTAAATCGTTTTCTATGCTTTGCTCGTCGCCAATATCAATGAAAATATTTTTGAATAAGCCCATTTCCGAGCCTTCTGCCACAGGCACAAGCAAGCCACACTGCCACATATATTGCAGTAAGCCAACGGTTTTGAGAGTTACGGACTTTCCACCTGCATTCGGTCCTGAAATAACCAAAATATGCTGTTCTTCGGTGAGTTCTATGCTCAAAGGGACTACGGGCTTGTTTTGCTCCTGATACGAAAGAAACAGCAAAGGGTGAATAGCATTTTGCCATCGTAGAATTGTTTTCTTGGTAAAAGTGGGGGCAATTGCTCCGATTTTGGTAGCAAAAAGTGCTTTGGCTCTTAAAAAATCTATTAAGCCTAAAAATTGATACGATTTTTGAAGTTTGGGCAAATGGGGGCGAATAAAATCGGTAAGTTCGGTGAGGATACGGATAATTTCGCGACGCTCTTGGGCTTCAAGTTCTCTGATTTCGTTGTTGAGGTCTAAAATTTCGGCTGGTTCAAGATAGACTGTTTGTCCTGTTGCCGATTCGTCGTGGATAAAGCCCCTGATTTTGCGTTTATGTTCGGCGGCGATAGGAATGACTACTCTGCCTGCTCTAAGGGTAAGTCCTGCATCTTCGTTTGCCCAGCCTGCTTGTTTGGCTTGGCGAAGGATTTTGTCGGTTGTTTTTCTGAGATTATTTTGTTCTGCGATAATTTGCTTTCTGATACTTTGCAAAGTAGGGGAAGCCGTATCGCGTATTTTGCCCCTTTCGTCAATGATTTGGTCTAAACGTTTGAATAAATTTTTGTCCAACTCAACTAATTTGAGTATTTCGGCAAGGCTTGGATAAGTTTCGGAACGGCTATTTAGGTACAAAAAACATTGCTGAACAGCTTGTAAAGAAATTTTTAGCTCAAAAAATTCCTCTTCCGAAAGAAATATTCCTTCGATATTCGCTTTTTGCAGGGCAGGTTTGGCATCAAGAAAATTTTGTGTGGGAAAAGGCTCGTCAAATTCTAAAATTTGCTTAAATTCTTGTGTTTGCTTGGTTAATTTGCTGATAAGCTCGTAGTCGTCGGAGAAACGCATTTTTTCTAAATATTCTTGCCCAAGATTGCTCAAACACAGGTCTGCAAGAATTTGGCGTATTTTATCAAAACCTAATTTTTGTTCTATGTTTTTGGGGTAAAGCATTATTTTTTTCGTAAAAATAATCATTTTTTGCGAAAACCGTAAGACATCACTCCCAAAAACAAAAACATCTTTGTAAATGTTGATGAATTTGTTGGGAAAATAAAAAAGCACTCACATTTTACTTGTAAGTGCTTGAAAGTGGTCCCACCTGGGCTCGAACCAGGGACCACCTGATTATGAGTCAGGTGCTCTAACCGACTGAGCTATAGGACCAAAAAACTCTGTCTTTATTTTCGGATTGCAAATATAGAAAACCTTGTCTATATTTGCAAGAAAAAAATGAATATTTTAGAAAACATTGAAGCCATCATTTTTGATTTGGGTGGAGTAATCATCAACATTGATTTTAGCCTCACACTGCGAGCCTTAGAACAATACACCGACAGAAAACTTGGCGAAGGCGAATATCTGACTAAAAATCCTATTTTTTACGAATTTGAAACAGGCAAACTTTCTGAAAAAGAATTTTTTGAAAACCTAACACACATCTACAAGCTACAAGCCAACCAAGAACAACTCGTAAAAGCGTGGAATGCCCTACTATTAGATATTCCTGAAAGTAGAACAGATTTGATTTCCAAACTTTCAAACAAATATCAAACTTTTATTTTGAGCAATACCAATCCTACGCATTTGTTTGAAGTAGAAAATATCTTACGCCAACAAACGAAAGCTAATTCGCTGAAAGAAATCGTACAAAAGCCTTATTATTCTTTTGAAATGCAAAAAGCCAAGCCCGAAACTGCTATTTACGAGCAGGTAATTGAAGAGAATAATCTTGTTCCGCAGAAAACGTTATTTGTAGATGATAGCCTTGCAAATATAGAAGGAGCAAGAAAATTAGGCTTGCAGACCTTACATATCAATCCTAAGCAGAACAGCATTTTAGATTTTTTACGATAAAATTTTGTTTATCAAATACTTTTTTGCTACTTTTGCACTCCCAAAAACCGAAAGACAGACGGGTTTCTGTCATTCTTAACTTAAAAATAGTACCAAAATGGCTGTAAAAATCAGATTAGCCCGCAGAGGAAAAAAGAAGTACGCAATGTACGACGTAGTAGTAGCCGACTCACGCTCGCCACGCGATGGTCGCTTCATTGAAAAAATTGGAACTTACAACCCTAACACCAACCCCGCTACAATCAATTTGAATGAAGAAAAAGCCTTCAAGTGGGTGATGAATGGTGCTGTACCTACCGATACGGTAAAAGCTATGCTCTCTTACAGAGGCATTTTGTTCAGAAAACACTTGCAAGTAGGCGTGCTAAAAGGAGCTATCACCCAAGAACAAGCAGATGCAAAATTACTTGCTTGGAAAGAAGCGAAAACAAATAAAATTCAAAGCAAAATTGACAGATTGAGCAAAGAAAAGCAAGAAGCTATGCAGTCTCGCTTGGCAGCTGAAGCTAAAGTGAAAGAAGAAAGAGCAAAAGCTATTGCAGAAAAACAAAAAGCACAAGCAACTCCTGCCGAAACCACAGAAACTACTTCCGAGCAAAATGCAGAATAAAAAAGAGGCGTAAAGCCTCTTTTTTTAGTTGTTATCGGTCTATTCATTTTTTCTTTTTGAGGTTTGTCATCTTTTTAGCTTTTTCCTCTCGTTCCAAACGCTCATTTTTCCTGTATCCATACACAAACAAACATATCAGCATTAGCATCAGAAGCCAATAGTTGCTGGCAAAATTACCAATCATTATTTCGTAAATGCTGATAACAAGAAAACCAACAGAAGCAGAAAGTAAAAGAACGTCAATAAGTTTCATTTCCGATAAATTTTGTACGCAGGTATCTCAAAATTACGATTTTTTGAAATTTTTTCAAATCTCAACAGATTTTTTGCAGAATTTGTTTGGCATTTTGTCGGCATTTCTTAATTTTATGCAGTTTCAAACCAAATCTTACTCAAAAATTTTTTATTATGGCAAATGGAAAAAGTGCAATCGTAACGGGTAGTACAAGTGGTATAGGCTTGGGTATTGCCGATGCCTTAGCCGCTGCAGGCTACAATATTATGTTCAACGGCTTAGTCAGAAATGATGATGAAAAAAGTGCAGCTGAAAAAATTGCCCGAGAAGTTGGAGAAAAGTATGGTGTAAAAACACTTTTCAGTCCTGCTAATATGATGAAAGGCGAGGAAATCAGAGCGATGGTAGCCCAAGCCGAACAAACTTTTGGCAGTGTTGATGTGCTTGTCAATAATGCAGGTATTCAGTTTGTTTCGCCCATTGAAGATTTCCCCGAAGACAAATGGGACGCTATCATTGCTATCAATCTCACAGCCGCCTTCCATACCAGCAAAGCGGTTTGGAAAGGAATGAAAGCTCGTGGTTTTGGTCGGATTATCAACATTACGTCTGCTCACGCCTTACAAGCCTCCGAGTTCAAATCGGCTTATGTTGCCTCCAAACACGGCGTAACAGGACTTACCAAAACCTTAGCCTTAGAAGGAGCAACTTGTGGAATTACTTGTAACGCTATCTGCCCGGGCTATGTGCTCACTCCTTTGGTAGAAGGGCAAATCCCCGACCAAATGAAAGCCCATAATATGACTCGCGAAGAAGTTATCCAAAAAGTAATGCTCTACAAACACGCTATCAAAGACTTCGTAACGGTAGAGCAGTTGGGGGCTTTGGCTGTGTTTCTGGCTTCTGATGCCGCCAAATTGATAACAGGTGTTTCTATCCCTGTTGATGGGGGCTGGTCGGCTCAATAAAATTGCCATTTCTATTCCTGTGCATTGAGCGAAGCCGAAATGCACAGGAATATTTAAAGCATCTTAGGTAGATATTTTTCTAAAATTCTGATTAGATTTTCCAAACCCACTTGGTCATCTTTGTCAAAGGCGTTGAGTTGGTCGCTATCTACGTCTAAAACCCCCACCACTTCTTTATTGTAAAAAATAGGCACAACAATTTCTGATTTGGAAAGCGAACTGCAAGCAATATGCCCCGGGAAAGCCTCTACATCAGGAACAAGAATAGTTTTTTGCTCCTGCCAAGCCGTACCACAAACGCCTTTGCCTTTGGCAATACGCGTGCAAGCCAATGTCCCTTGAAAAGGAGCTAAGACCAATTCTCCGTTTTTTACCCAATAAAAACCCACCCAAAAAAAACCAAAAGCCTCTTTGAGTATCGCCGAGAAATTAGCCAAGTTTGCAGTTAAATCGTTTTCTGTGCTTAAAATTGCTTCTATTTGTGGGGCAAGAGCCTCATAAATAGTTTTTTTATCGGCTTTTGTTGGAATAAAGATACTTTCTGCCATATTTTTGCGAATTGTTGAAAAATTTTGTTTTATTGCTCGGTAGAATTTTTTGGAGTAAAAATACGATATATTTATGTCTAAACCAAGCATTGCAGTTTTTGGGGGCGGAAGTTGGGCTACGGCTCTTGTTAAAATCCTAACGGAACAAGATGTAAAAATTAGCTGGTGGCTTCGCAATAGCAAAACCGCCGCTTTTATCCGCCGTTTTCATCTTAACCCAAACTATTTGAGTGATGTGTATGTCGATGAAGAAAAGGTAAAAGTATGGCTTAACCCCAAACAAGCTATTGCCAATGCAGATTTTGTACTTTTTGCTGTTCCTGCGGCTTTTATGGAAGACGCAACCAAAGAACTTAGCAGCGAAGATTTTGTAGGTAAAAAAGTGATTTCGGCGGTGAAAGGAATGATACCCGAAAAGCACTTTTTGGTTACAGATTTATTAAACCAAGAAAAAGGTGTTCCTTTTGAAAATATGGCTGTGATTGGTGGTCCTTGCCACGCCGAAGAGGTTGCTTTGGAGCGTCAGTCGTATCTGACGATTGCCTCGCCCAATATAGAACTTGCTAAAGAAGTAGCTCAAATGCTTACTTGTCGTTATATCAAAGCTACTCCTTTTGACGATATGTACGGAGTAGAATACAGTGCTGTAATGAAAAATATCATTGCTTTGGCAAGTGGTATTTGCCATGGTTTGGGCTATGGCGATAATTTTCAGTCGGTTTTGGTGACAAATTCTTTGCGAGAGATTAAGGCTTTTTTAGATAAAATTTATCCCCAACACAGAGATTTGAGCAATACGGCTTATCTGGGAGATTTGCTCGTAACGGCATATTCGCAGTTTAGTCGTAACCGAACCTTTGGCAATATGATAGGCAGAGGTTACAGCGTAAAATCGGCTCAAATGGAAATGAATATGGTCGCCGAAGGATACTATGCCGTAAAAAGCGTGTATGCTATCAATCAGAAATACCAAGTAGATATGCCTATTACTAAAGCCGTTTATAGGATTCTTTATGAACGAGCCTCCGCAAGCAAAGAAATTTCTTTGCTGAAAGAAAAATTTTTCTAAGAACTACCCAAAAGTTCTTTGAAGGTCTGCTCTTTGGGAAAATCAGGATTATTTATTTGGGGTAAAACAAAATTTTCAAGCATTGCTACACTTTCTTGCAAAGAAAGCAAATGTGTTTTTATGGTTAAATCTGGACTGAGTGGGGCTTCAAAGGGGCTATCTATTCCTGTAAAATTTTTTAGTATTCCTGCTCGGGCTTTGGCATACAAGCCTTTTACATCTCTTTGCTCACAGACTTCTAAGGGGCAATCTACGAAAACTTCTATAAAATCTTCACCAACAATTTGCCTTACCATAGCTTGTGTGGCGTGTGTAGGACATATAAAAGAGGCTATTACCACTATTCCACAATTTACAAATAGCTTAGCTACTTCGGCGGCACGCCTGATGTTTTCCAAGCGGTCTTGTTCGGAAAACCCCAAATTATTGTTTAAACCTTCACGTAAATTATCGCCATCTAAACTTTGAGTTAGAAAACCTTTATGATATAGAGTTTTCTCTAAGTGTGTTGCTAAGGTACTTTTCCCTGCCCCAGAAAGCCCCATCAACCAAATAACTCGGGCTTTTTGCCTGAGTAGTGCCTCTTTCTGAAGCCTACATAAGGTCTCGACAGGGTAAATATTTTTAGTGGTCATAATTTTTATCAAAAAATGTGATGTATTTTGATAGGCTCAAAAAAAAAAAATGGTTATTGTTATTTTCTGTGCCAAGAGCTACATTTTAATTTTTTCTAATTCTCTTTTGGCATCTTTGGCTTTGAGGTCTTCGCGTTTGTCGTAGAGTTTTTTACCTTTGGCAAGAGCAATTTCCATTTTGGCAAAACCTCTGTCGTTGATAAAAAGCCGTACAGGAACGATAGTCAGTCCTTTTTCTTCCAATCCTTTCTCCAATTTCCTGATTTCTTTTTTCTTCAAAAGTAGCTTACGCTTTCGGGTTGGCTCGTGGTTGTAATAAGTTCCTTCGCTGTAAGGCGAAATGTGCATCTGAATTACCCAAACTTCACCATCTTCTACGTAGCAATAGGCATTTTGCAGTTGTACTTTTCCCTGCCTAATGGATTTTATCTCTGTGCCTGTCAGTACAATGCCTGCAATGTAAGTGTCTATGAAGTGATATTCAAAAGAAGCCTGTTTATTCTTGATGTTAATGGTTTTGTGTATTTTTTCTTTTTCCTTAGCCATAGCACGCAATTAGGGCGTGCAATTTAGTGTTATTTTAGGATAAATCCTACACGAAAGCCCAAAGAAAATGCAGGGTAAAGATAATGATTATGAGCTACTTTAAAAGGCTGATTAAGAGAGAACGCACCATCGGCATCAGTTTTTTTGGTAAATTTCAAGCCGATTCCCGTGAAAAGGTCGTAGTAAAAAATCTTCCCGATACTATTCATATAGCCAACACGCCCCATAAGATTGTAAGCATTTCGAATTCGGTTGTAGGTAATGATTTCCTCAAAGCAATCTCCTGTATTGCAATTAGTTACCCATCTTTCGGTTACGAATTTACTATGCCGTGCCTCAAAAGCATACGAAAAATAGCCTTTTTTCCAACGTTCGTAAAGGAAATATTTTTGTTCTATACCCCATCGGATGGTTTGTATAGCAAGTGGTGTATTATCAATGTAAAAATCGTAGCCCCAAAAGCCATAGCCTGCCGAAAGTTGCAAGGTTTTGCGTTCGCTGTTGGGAGTATTTAGCTCTGTACCCACGTAAAAGGAAGGTGTTGCAGATTCAAACAATCGTAATACATTCCAATTGACCGCTACCTTTTGAGCAAATAAATCTTTTCCTAAAAGGCATAAAAGAGCTACAAAAAAGATTTTTTTCATTGCTTATTGTTGTACAGAAATGAAACTAAGTTGTTGCATTGGGATTTGGCTGTAATCGAACTGATACAAGCCATTTTGCCCTGTAACCACGAGCGTCTGACTGCGTGGAATAACATCAAAACTGGCTATATCTTGCAAAAACTCTATTTGTTGCGGTTGTGTAGGGTTGCTAATATCAAAGCGTTTTAGTCCGAAATTGCCTTCGCAAACGAAAAGATTGTTTCCATTTACCCCCAAGCCGTGAGGATTGAGCATATTCACACTGCCTACCACTTGTGGATTGCGAGGATTACTAATATCCAACACTTCCAAAACATTGATATTTCGTGGGCAACGCCCCGAACCGCTCCGCAAGGTTACGTAAGCATAATTGCCTTGTGCTACCACAGGGTCGCAAGCGGTGATATGCTGATAACGTGAAAGCAACTCAGGGCGGTCAGGATTGCTAAAATCGTAAATGTACACCGCATCTTCCGAACCGATGAAAAGTTTGTTTTGATAAGGAAAAATAGTTTCAATGCCTAAACCGATATTTGTTTGATGAGTTTTTTTGGGTTCGTTGGGCGTGCTGATGTCTATGGTGATAAGACTTGTTTTATCTACAACGTAAAGACGATTGCCATCTATGGCAAAACGAGCCAAAGAACCTGCTTGCCCTACGTTATTACTTCTCATTGTGTCCATATTGCTGTCTTGCATACCGCAAGCACTTAGCAATAAAGTAGCCAATAAAAATATACCGATTTTTTTCATTAGTATCTGCATTTAGGTTTTCTCAAAGTAGTTTTTTCCCAAGCAACTATAATGCCTTTGGAGTTATCGACACACTCAAAAAAGCCACGTTCAGGAGGAACTTGGAAGTTTGTATTTGGAATAACATTTTCTAATCTACTTACGAGAGTTACTTGGTTGGGGTTAGAAATATTCATTACCAACAAATCGCCTGCACTATCGGCATAAAGATAGTCATTTTTGATGGCAATATCGCTATTGGCAGGAATTTCTAAAAAGCTAAGCGGCACAGGATTGCTCGGATTGGCATTGTTGAAAATATGAACACCCTTGCCTTTTTCTCCTACAAACAAGAAATTGCCATACACATAAATTTTACCCGGATTTTTTAGGGGTTTCGGAGAAAGTTGGCTAATTTGGTTGGTACTGTTCCTCGACGCATAGATAGGTTTGTAGCCTTCTACTTCATCGGGGGCGAGCTTGCTTTCAGGCTTATTGCAAGAAAAAAACAGGCTCACCGACACACAAAAAACTTGAAAAAGACGTTTCTTCATAAAAAAATTTGTAGATGAAATTTTACTCAAAACTAATTTTTTTTTGCTTTTCAAAAAGAAATATTTTCCTAAAACCCTTGAAGTTTTGTAACTTGCCCACCACTAAAATCAGCAAATATTAAGCCAAAAAATGTTATGAAATTTGCCACCAAAGCCATTCACGCAGGGGTAGAACCCGAACCACACACAGGGGCAGTAATGACACCCATTTTTCAAACATCTACCTACGCCCAAGAAGCCCCCGGCATACATAAAGGCTACGAGTATTCGCGTACGCACAACCCTACACGCACCGCTTTACAGAAGAATTTAGCCGCCTTAGAAAATGCTCAATTCGCCTATGTTTTTAGTAGTGGTTTAGCGGCTACCGATACACTTTTACGGACTTTTCAGCCCAACGATGAAATCCTCGTAACCGACGACCTCTACGGAGGTACATATCGCCTGTTTGTGAGAGTTATTCAAAATTTTGGCTTAAAGTTCAAATTTGTGCCAATGACTGATGCCAATAGCATTGAAAGCCACGTTACCCCCCAAACCAAACTCATCTGGATTGAAACACCTACCAATCCGATGATGAATGTAATTGATATTGAGGCTGTTGCAAAAATTGCTAAAAAATACAAAGTAATGCTTGCCGTAGATAATACTTTTGCCTCACCTTATTTGCAAAATCCCTTAGACTTAGGAGCTGATGTGGTAATGCACTCGGCTACCAAATATCTTGGTGGGCATTCCGACGTAGTAATGGGCGTTTTGGCAATGAACGACGCCTCGCTTGCCGAAAAAATTGCTTTCTTGCAAAATGCCGTAGGAGCTGTTTCTGCCCCTATGGATTGCTTTTTGATGCTTAGAGGTATCAAAACCTTACACGTGCGTATGCAACGCCACTGCGAAAATGGCAGAAAAATTGCCCATTTCCTTCGCAATCACCCCAAAGTGGAAAAAGTATTTTGGGTAGGACTCGAAGACCACCCCAATCACGATGTAGCCAAAAAACAAATGCGAGATTTTGGCGGTATGGTTTCTTTTATCCTCAAAGGAGATGATTTGGAGGAAGCCAAAAAAGTAATGAGTAGTTTTCAGATATTTACCCTTGCCGAGTCTTTGGGGGGAGTTGAGTCGCTTTGTACGCACCCCGCTACAATGACTCACGCCAGTATTCCCAAAGAACAACGTGAAAAAGCAGGTTTGAAAGATACACTCATTCGCCTTAGTGTAGGCATCGAAGATGCCGACGACCTTATTGAAGACCTCAAACAAGCCATTGGATAAAAGTAAAGAAATGCACAATAAAAAAGTAGTTTATCAGAATTTAGGAATAATAGATTATCAAAAAGGCTGGGACTACCAAACCCAGCTTTTTGATGCTATCATTGCCCAAAAAGTCAAAAACCGAGACACGCTCAATCCAGTTCCTACGCCAAACTATTTGTTATTTTGCCAACACCCTCATGTTTTTACCTTAGGCAAAAGTGGTTCAATAGAAAATCTTTTGCTTTCAGAAACAGAACTAAAAGCCAAACATATTGATTTTTACAAAATCAATCGTGGGGGAGATATTACGTATCACGGCTTTGGGCAAATTGTAGGCTATCCGATTTTAGATTTGGATAATTTTTCTACCGATATTCATTGGTATATGCGTTCTTTGGAGGAGGTGATTATCCGCACCCTTGCCGATTTTGGTTTGAAAGGCGAAAGATTAGAAGGTTTTACAGGAGTTTGGTTAGATATAGCCCAAAATCCTCGAAAAATATGTGCTATGGGGGTAAAAACCAGCCGTTGGGTTACGATGCACGGCTTCGCTTTCAATGTCAATACTGATTTAAGTTTTTTTGAGTATATTATTCCTTGCGGTATCAAAGATAAAGCCGTAAGTTCTTTGGCACAAGAATTGAAACAAGAAATTGCTATCCCCGAAGTAGAAAAAATTATTTTAAAACATTTTGAAGAAGTGTTTGAAGCTAAAATTGTATGATATGCAAAAAGCAATGCTTGTTTTGATGTGTTTTGTGAGTGTTTTTTTGGCAAAGGCACAAGATATTGAAACTTTATTAGTACAATCTAAACAAGCCTTAGAGCAGAATCGCATCAAAGAAGCTATTGATTTTGCTGAAAAAGCTCTTGAACTCAATCCTAAGTCAGCCGAGGGCTATAATGCTCGCGGATTGGCTTACTATGCTTTTTCCGAATACGAAAAAGCCCTTGCCGATTACACCAAAGCCATTGAACTTAGCCCCAACTACAAAGATGCTTTCTATAACAGAGGCGTTTGTTATTATTGGCTCTCAAAAACCGATTTAGCCCTTGAAGACTTCAAAAAAGCTATACAATTAGATGCAACCGATGCCCGTAGCTACACGGCTTTGGGAGGCGTGTATGCTCAAAAGGCTTTGCTTACGCAAGCAAAAGAACAACACAAATATTTGCAGGAAGCTGAAAAAAATTACCAAAAAGCCATACAACTCAATCCTGACTTTGCTCAAACTTACTACAATTACGCCTTGCTAATAGCCGAAGATAAGCCCCGTAAGGCTCTGGAGTATGTGTATCAGTTTTTACAGCGAAAACCCAAAAATACAGAAGGATTGATTTTGGCAGGTGTATTGCATAACCAACTCAAAGAATACTCAAAAGCCATAGAAAATTTGGAAAAAGCGGTTTTGATAAATCCAAGTCATAGCGAAGCCTTTGCCGAACTTGCTTGGGCAAATTATCACCTCAAACGCAAAAACGAAGCCTGCCAATATTGGCAAAAAGCACAAGAACTCGGTAATACCGAAGCCGAAAAATTTAGAAAAAAGTATTGCAAAAACAAATTTTAAATAACAAGCTAAACAAGGCACACTTCTGTAAGTCAATTATGAAATGGAAAGAAACTGTGCTAAAAGTCTTTGAAAAAAGTACAAGAAAGTTTGAAAATGAGCCAGAATAGTTAGAGCCGATAAGAGACTCTAACTATTGGCTTCTTCGGCTCTGAAATTGCGAATCCGATTTTCCAAAGTGCCTTTTATATCAGAGGCTTTTTTAGCTATTTTTTTTCGGATTTCTTTTCCGCTATCAGGGGCAAGCAACAAGCCCGCCACTACACCAGCGGCGGCTCCAGCCAAAAAGGAAAACAAGATTTTTTGTCCGTTACTCATAACTATTTATTCAGTTTTAGTTTGCTTATTTATACTCAAAAAAGCCCTTCTGTGTTTCATAGAAGGGCTAATTTTATGGTTCAAATGAGCTTTTCTGTTAGGTCTTATCTGCCACTGCTCAATTTATCCATTTCAGCCTCAAAGGTTTTCTTAAACTTCTCGTAGTCGTAGTCAATTTTAAGACGTTCTTCTTGCGAGAGTTTTTGCATACGTTTGTTGTAAGATTCTAACAAATCGTCTGTGGTTAGCTCGATAGCAATGTAGTATTTGTATGTTCCTTGCTGAGTTTTGACGAGTTTTTCACAGATTGTTTTGGTACCAGCCAACTCTTGGTCTATTACTTCACGAGTTAGGTTTTCGTAGCGTTCTTCAACCTCTTCTTTGTTATTAAATTCGCGAGAGTTTACATAATTATCTGTTACGGCTTTCACTTTGGTATTGATGCTACGAGCCAACTCATCACGGCAGTTGCTTAGGGCTTTTCTCTTAGCCACCATTTGGTCTTGACTTTCACCCATAGCGTTGGCACGGAAAGTTTTCTTGTCTGTAAAATAGTTTGGACCTGAGCAAGGTACTACTACTTCTTCCTCACCTTTGGGGAGTTTCACTTTTTCTTTTTTCTTACAAGCAATCGTTGCTGTAGCTAAAAAGGCAATTGCCAAAAAGTAGATAAATGACTTCTTCATAAAAATAACAGGTTTTAGTTACTGATAATACTTAAACACGAATAATGCCAAACTTACAAAAATCAGGAAAAAGTATAATATTTTTTAGAAAAAACTTTTAAGCATAAACTTGCCTAAGCATTGAACTCCTTTATGGTTTGAGTAATTTTTAGGATTAGTCCCGAATTTTTCTCAATAGCATTGCCTACTACGATTACATCGGCACCTGCTTTCAGGGCGATTTGTACTTTCTCGGGCGAATTGATACCTCCTCCTACAATCAGGGGGGTATCTACGGCTTTTCTTACTGCCGAAATCATTTGTGGGCTGATGGGCTTTTCGGCACCGCTGCCGCCGTCCATATAGATAATTTGTAAGCCAAGCATTTCGCCTGCCATAGCGATACAAGCCGCTACATCGGGCTTGTCGTAAGGAATAGGGGTAGTATTACTGATAAAAGAAACAGTAGTTTGCTTACCTGTATCTACAAGCATATAGCCTGTGGGCAGAATTTCTAAACGGCTTCTTTTCAGGATAGGGGCAGCCAATATGTGTTGCCCGATTAGAAAATCTGGATTTCTACCCGAAATAAGAGACAAAAAAAGAATAGCATCGGCTTCGGTATCAATGTGCAAACTACTTCCCGGGAATAATACAACAGGAATTTGCGTATTGGATTTGCATATTTCTACAATACGCCCCAGATTGTTCCCTGTAATGAGACTGCCCCCTATGAACAGAAAATCTACTGCTGCACTTTCCGCCAAATGCAGTAGTTCTATACAATCCAGCTCGCTCACATTATCGGGGTCTATGAGCAGAGCAAAAGATTTTTTTTGTGTTTCTTTGTAATATTTCAGTTTCTTTAATACCGACACCGCTCAAATGTTAATTTCTAACTACTAATTACTCATTACTCTGTATTCTCTTCTTCGTTTTCGTTGTGATACAATCTTTGCAAAAGTTCTTGAATTTTTTGTTTGGCTATTGCCAACAAAAATACTGCTATTTCTTTTTTTATCATCTGGATAATATCGAGTTCTTCTTTGGTGCTTACTACCTTACTTTCTGCACTTTCTTCTTTTTGCGATACTTGTGGCATCAAGTCTTTGTATTGTAGGGGGTAGTTCAGATACTTTTTTAATAGCCAATATGTACCAAATCCCACGAAAGTTATGGTAAGCCCAATTTTTACTTTTTGCCAAACATCTTCTTTGAGGTTATGTATTTCTTCTGCTATGGCTTCTTCGGTTTTTTGGGTTTCTTCTAAGATTTCTTTTTTTGATTTCATACAGCCTAATCTTCTTTTGAGGTGAGATAGGTATAGTCTTTCACTATTCTATTTAAAAATTTTTCGTCCTTGTCGGGAGTATTGATTTGCAACACTTCTTTTATTTTTTTGGCAAAGGTTTCTAATATTTCCTGATTTTGATACTTTTTGTAGGTCATTAAGGCTTCTTTCACTAAGTTGATGTCGGTATCGGAAAGCAAAACTACTTGCGTATATTTAGGTTCGTAGAGTTGATGAAACTCTGGGATAATTAGCTGTTTGGATAGTTCTGTTCTGCTTTTTAGTTTGATGAGGCAAGTACCTGCTGCCAAATCGCCTACCCGCTGATGGTAGGGGTTGCTTGCAGCAACGGCAATGCCTATAATCCCAAAATTAGACCAAATGTCTATAATTCTGAATAACCAACGTACCATATATTGTGTAAGGCTGGGTTGTTTGCCTCTTGTAGTGATTACTTTTATTCCCAGCACTCTCTTGCCTATGGTTTGCCCATTGAAAAACACCTCTTGTACCAAACTATACACCGAAATAGGAAAATAAAGAAAAATAAAAAGTAAGATGTAAAGGCTTGTTGTATCGAGCATTTTTATCATTCGGCTTTTGCTCACAATGAACAAAACCGCCCAAATGTATAATATCATAATGAGCAAATCCAAGGCAAAAGCCAAAATTCTCTCACCCAAGCCTGCAAGATTGTACTCTATAAACACATTTTGTGTGGTTTCTATTTTGATAGCACTCATAAGTAATTAGACACAAGACACAAGACAAATATTGTTGTTCAGATTTTTACAAAAATACAAATACTCGTTTAATTTTGTACAATTACTTATATTTTCTACTCCACCACTATTCGCCAAGAAGGTTGTTTGCTATGGTTGGGACTGATAGTGATAACATACTCACCTGCAGGCAATTGTTTGAATTGTTCTAAAATCGTTTCCTTTTCGGCTTTTTCTACTTTTGTGGTAGCTAAAAGTTTCGATTTGTTATCAAAAATCTTGATTTCAATTTTTTTGTCTCTATAATTTGCTCCCCAAGCGATAATAGGCAACATTTCTTGGTTGTTTCTGTTGTAAGGATTTGGATAGATGATGATTTCATCGGGATTTTTTCCTGTCATAATGCCATCGGGTAGGGTTTCGCGTTTGGCTAAATAATCGGCACGTAAGAAATTTACAAGCCCATAGCCATACACTGAGTCGGGTTTGGCATACTGATTCCCCGACCTTCTGATGTATTCTACTACTTGCCTTGCAGAGAGATGCGGATTGGCTTGCCAAAAACCTGCTACCAAACCAGCCGTGATAGGACACGAAAAAGACGTGCCACTTGCCGTAGTAACATCGCTATCGTTACTGCCTACGGTAGTACCCGAACCCATTGCTACTACATCGGGCTTTATTCTGCCGTCGGTGGTGTTGCCACGAGAGCTAAAATAGGCAATGTTTCCACGTGCATTCACCGCTCCAATAGCAAGTACCGAAGCGGCATCGGCGGGAGCAGTGATTTTTCCCCAAGCACCTCCCCCTTCGTTGCCTGCACTCGTAACCACTACGATACCTTTCTGTGAAGCTATCTCGGCGGCTCGTGTAGAAACAGCAGTTTTGCCATCAAGGTCGCTAAGTTTGTAGCTAGTGGTTTTGTCGTCAAAATTGCTATATCCCAAAGATGAAGAAATAATATCAACGCCTAAGCTATCGGCACGCTCAGCGGCGGCAAGCCAGTTGTATTCTTCTATCATAAACTCCGAAGAAGCATCTTCGGTGCGGAACAGATAAAATTGAGCCTTTGGAGCAGTGCCAGCGATAAGTCCCTTTTGCCAAGCGGCAATACACGAAAGCACCATTCTGCCGTGGTCGTCATCTTCATAAACCGATTTTTCGTTCATTACGAAGTCGTAAGTATCAAGGATTTGTCCGTTTTCAAACAGGTGTTTGAAGTAGGTTTGTTTGTCGGCATTGCTGAAGCCTGAGTCAAAAATTGCCATAATGATATTTTCACCAAAATAGCCTTTTTTGTGCATTTCGTCGGCGGCAATCATTTGGAGTTGAATGTAAGAGTAGCCATAATCGTTCTTTGAAAAATCAAATTTCCCAATGAAATCTTTGTTATTTTGGCGGGTTTTATAAGTTCTTTTGTTGCTGGTGGTGCGTTCAGGTTCGGTAGTAGGGCGAGTTTTGATGACTTTGATTTCATCTTTTTTTACAAAAGCCAAATTTTTTATTTCGTTGAGTACATTTTCGTTGCAAAGCACTACCACACCATTAAGCCACTTGGTAGCATATTGAATTTTTGCATTTTTGCTTTTCACTTGTGCAATATAAGCAGGATTGACAGGCAAGTCTTCCTCACTAATGGCTATATTTTGTTTCTTACGCCTTTCAAGGCTACGACCACCTAAGAACTCCTCGGGTTTGGTAATTTCGTAAGGCGTACCTTGTTTGTCTTTGAAGGGTACAAAATAATACATTTCTTGGGCAAAGGTGGTGGCTGTCCATAATAAGCATAAAAGCAGTAGCAAAACTATTTTTTTCATATTTTATGAATTTTAAAGCAGTTTGTAAAGGATTTATTCTTTTCCGAAGTCAATAATAGTAAATTTTTCAATTTTTCCTGACTCAATTTTACCTTTTCCTAAGTTAGCGGGGTCGGCTTTGAAACGAACATTGATGCGTTCCATAAACACCAAACCGATATTTTCGGCAAAAATTTCTTCCCGTTTTACTTGTGAAACTAAGCTGGAATCGTTGCCCATTTGTACTTTTACGGTATTGGGCAGGTTGATATTACCAAAAGTACGGCTTTTTCGGAAATCAGCAATGCGATAGATGTTTTCGCCTTTATCGTTGTAGGCATTGCCATTCCAAGAGCTGTTGCGTTCCACAGGAAAAACGAGTTTTATGTATGGGATATTGTTTTCGAACTTAATAGCTTGGGAGCCAGTTCTCACCGCAGACCAAACCGAGTCTATTTGCCAATTTGCTAAATCGTTGGCTCGTTTATAGCGTTCCAAGACAAACTGCTTTTGCCCCGAAAGGTTTGTAAAAGTATCGCTAATGATTTCTTTGAGTTGATAAAAAACTTGGTTACTATCTAAAATTGTGTAATTTCTTTCATCAACCTCATAAATCACATAACGCCCTATTTCCAAAGGGAAATAGACATAGCCCAAGCGTTTGTCGTCGGGTTCTATGGTTTTGTTGCAGGCAGAAAGAGCTACCATTACAACAAGAGCAACAAGAAGATATATGAATACTTTTTTATTCATTGTAAAATTGATTTACTCTCCAATCATCACAAAAGCTCCCCAATAGTAGGGGTGTTTGTATTTTTCTTTAAGTTTATTTTGGGCTTTTACGAAGGCTTGGGATTTGTTATTAGTTTTTACCCATTCTTCATAAAAGTTTTGCATGAGTTCTTGCGTAGCCGAGTCATCAACTTTCCAAAGGCTCATTACAAGGCTTTGCGTACCAGCTATTTTGAAGGCTCTCTGCAAACCATACACGCCTTCGCCTGCTTGTACTTTGCCCAGCCCTGTTTCGCAAGCCGAAAGTACCACCAAAGCAGTATTATCTAATTGCAGGTTCATTACTTCATAAGCAGTAAGTATGCCATCTTCTTCGTTAGGATTTCTTTTTTCATTACGGAAATAATCGGTTACGCCTGCAAATACTAATCCTGAACGCAGCATAGGGTCATCTTGCGGGTCATCTTCAATTTCTTTGGTATCTAGGAGAATAACTCTGCTCTTGCTTTCATCATCAAATTTTGAAGGAATAAAAAAGCCGTGTGTAGCAATATGTAAAAGTTGCACCTGATTGAGTTCGGTTTTTAGATTGGCTTCGGTTGCTTCTTTGCCAAGTATTTTTCGAATTTGTAAATTTTTTATGCTTTGCAGGTTTTTTTCGATATTTTCAATTTCGGTTTGTGTAGCAGGCAAACTCGCAAATACGCTATTGCGTAGCCAAAAACTATCCTGATTATCAAGGTCTAAAAGGTTGCGGTTGTCGGCTGTACCTTGTATTTGATAGCTTGGATTGCCCACCAGAACGGCTTTGCCTGCAAGTGTTGTAGAGGCTTTGCTTTGCAACAAATCTTTGGCATTAGTGAGAAAGGCAATTTGATATTGTTCTACTACGTATTTTTGGCTTGTTGTGTTGTAAAGCGTAGCAGGATTGATTTGCGTAAAAACTCCATCAGCCGAAAAATAAATTTTCTTTACATCTGCAAGCAATGGCTCAAAAGGTTTCCAATAGGTAGCATAGCTTTCTTTGTCTTCCTTACGGAATTTGATGCTATTTTTATAAAATGCGAGGGCTTCTTCCAATTCTGCACCATTGTTGAGAATAAGTACCTCGGGGCAGTTTTGAGTCTTTTTCTTAATGACAAGCACTACATAAAAAACTTTTCCTTTTTCGCCTTGTATGCGGGTAATCTCAAATAATGCTTCTTGGTCTTTGAGTTTGGCTTGCAAGTCTTTCCAAGTGAAAAGTTTTGTATTGAAGGCTTCGGCAAAAGATTTAGATTTAGCAGAAAGTTCTTTTTCTAAGGTGTTGGCTTTGCCGTCAAGGCTGTCGAGGTTGATGTTACGGCGTTTGAGCTCGGCTGTGCCTAAGTTATAGAGTTTGGCAATCATTTCACGCAGTTTGAGCCATTCTTCGTAAGTGGCAATGAGTTTGGCATCTTTGCTTTCTAAAATTTCTTTGCGAGCCTTGCCCGTGCTGTTGAGAACGATGCCTTTGGTAGCTACAAGCAGTTGGAAGGCTTCTTCAACGAGAGTCGTGTAATCTTTGGGTTTTCTGAAATACGAATTTGTGGCAAAAAGAATGAAGTTATCTAAAAAGGGTTTGTTGGCGGCAAAAAACTGACGTTTTTCACTTTCGCTAAGTGTGCTAAAATTACGTTTGATTTGCTCTAAGGTATTTTCGGCTAATTCTCTAAACAGCGGTGTAGCTTGCTCAAATTTTTGCTGTCCTTCGTATATCATTGCTAAGTTATTGAGCGTAGCAATGTAATTGGGGTGTTTGTTGCCCAAAATATTTTTGAAAATGCTGATAGCTTCTTTGTAGAACTGCTCGGCTTGGGGGTACTGTTTATTTTTTTCGTACAATACCGCCAAATTATTCAAGCTACCTGCATAGATAGGGTGGCTTGTTCCATATACCTTTTTGCGTATGGCAAGGGCTTGTTTGTAGATGTTTTCGGCTTTTGGGAACTGATTGGTATTCTGGTAAAAATTTGCTAAGTTGTCCAAAGAGAAGGCGTATTCGGGATTTTCTTCGCCAAAGATAGCTTTACGGATATTTAAAGCCTCTAAGTAGAGCGGTTCGGCTTTATCTAAATTATTTGTTTTTTTGTAGAGGCTTGCCAGTGCGTTGAGGGTGGTAGCATAGTCGGGGTGAGTTTCACCCAAGACTTCTTTACGAATAGCCAAAACCTTCTGATATTCGCTTGCCGCCTCCTGATAAAGCCCCATAAGTTTGTGGAGAGAAGCTAAATTTTGTAGGGTTTCGGCATATTCGGCAGATTTTTCACCCAAGATTGTTTTACGGATAGATAAGGCTTTGTTTAGTAGTGGTTCGGTTTCAGCAAATTTGCCTGCCTCGCGGTACAAAACGGCTATGTCGTTCAAAACTTGAGCGTACTGCAAGGTTTCTTCACCTTGCCCCGCTAAAATTTGTAGGCTTTGCTTGTAAATGTTTTCGGCTTCTTCAAAACGCCCTAAAGATTTATACAAACTTGCCAAATTGTTTTGGAGGTTGGCATAAGTAAAATGCTTTTCTCCAAAAGTTTTTTTACAAACATCAATGGCTTGCTTGTAAATTTTCTCGGCTTCGCTGAAACGTCCTTCGTTTTTGTAGAGATTAGCCAAATTTTCTAAGGCTTCAATATAGGGGGCTTCTTGTCCTGCGAGGCGTTCTTCGTAAGTTTTTAGAGCAGTTTCAAAGAAAGCCTCTGCTTCGCGGTAAGCACCTGTTTCGTAATAAAATCCTCCCAGATTGATAAGCCAACGTGGAAACAGGGGAGAGCTTGCCGCCGATGGAATGTTGATAAGTGTTTCGTAGAGGGGTTTAGCTTTTTGGTATTGTTTCAGACTTACGTAGCAGTCGGCAAGATTGGCGAGCGAAATCCAGTATTGGGGGTTATCTTCACCGAGTATTTCTTTTTGCTGTGGCAATACTTGTTCGTAGAGTTTGATGGCTTGCTCAAACCTTTTTTCGGAGGCATATAAGTCGGCTAAACTCGCATTGATTTGAAGGTTGAGAGTATTTTTTTCTTGTTTTAGATTTTTGAGTGTTTGTAGGGCTTGTTGGTAAGTTTTTTCGGCTTGTGTGTTTTTATTTTGTTGTTTGAGGGTATTTGCCAAATTCACGAGGGCATTGGCATAGTCCATACTATTTTTGCTTTTGTCTTTTTCCATATTGTCCAATGCTGTACGCTGATAGTTTTCGGCAAGGTGTGGGTTGCCACGTAGAAATTCCATACGAGCCAAATCATTAAGTATTTGTGCGTATTGAGGCGAACTTTTTGAATTTTTTTGTTCGGCTTCTAAGGCTTTTTTCAAAATCTTTTCACCATTTACTACATCTTTGTTGTTGATATACAAACGCCCTAAAAACGACAGAGCCTCGATGTATTTAGGGGAGTTTGGTTGGTTGGTTTTTTCTTGAAATTGAACAAAATTTTCTAAAATTTTTAGCGATTTAGTAGGCTGGCGGGTTTCGTCGTAACAAACTGCCAAGTTATAGGCGGTTTCTTGGGTAAGTGTATGACTTTCACCAAGTTGAGCTTTACGGATTTCGTAGGCACTTTCAAAAAACGGGATAGCTTCTTTGATTTTGCCTTTTTGGGCTAACACAATGCCATACGCATCGGCGGCAGTGGCATAATCGGCGGTTTTGATATTGTTTTTTTGGTAAATATCAATGGCTTGCAAGAGATTTTTTTCAGCTTCTTTATTTTTACCACTTTTTATTTGAGCAAGAGCTTGATTGGTGAGAGTTTTGGCAAATTCGGGGCTGTTTTGCCCTTGCCGATTATCGGCTGTGGTGTTTTGTTGTTCTTTTTTGAGTTGGGCGAGGAGTTTGTCGGCTTCGGCTTGTTTGCCTGTGGCGGTGTAAAGATTAGCTAATTTATCAATGGTTTTGATGTAGTCGGGGTGGTCTGTACCTAAATGTTTTTTACGAAGTTCTATACATTTCTTGTAAGAGGCTTCGGCTTTGGTGGCATCAGAAATAGCGGCTTGAAAGCCCGCTAAATTGTAGTAAAATGAGGCTAATTTAGTTGGTTCTTTTGCCAAAACTTTCTCGGCAAATGGCTCGGCTTGCTCGCCAAAGGCTGCGGCTTGGGCGTAGTTTTTTTTCTGAGCCTCTTGCGACATCTTTTGGTACAACTCTGCAAAAGTTTCTTGCTCTTTGGCAGTGGGCTGGGCTTGTAAAGAAGCAAAAGAGAAAAATATAATAGGTAGTAAAAAATAGAATTTTTGCATAATTGTTCAGATTGAATTTTACAACAATAATGCAAAATTCTTTCCAAAAATCATATCTTAGCAAGCAAATTTACGAAAGAAATGAAAGTTGCTGTTATTGGCGGTGGGGCAGGCGGATTTTTTAGTGCTATCAATGTCAAAACCTTTCACCCACAAGCACAAGTATTTATTTTTGAGAAAACCAGCAAACTTCTTAGTAAGGTTGCTGTATCGGGTGGGGGGCGTTGCAATGTTACGCACGCCTGTTTCGAGCCAGAAGCATTAGCTTTATACTACCCAAGAGGCGGAAAGTTTTTGAAAAAACTTTTTTATGAGTTCAACCCACAAGACACTATCAGGTGGTTTGGCGATAGAAATATAAAACTTAAAACCGAAGCCGATGGACGTATTTTCCCTGTAAGTGACAGCTCACAAACAATTATAGATTGCTTTTTGGAACAAGCTCAAAAACAAAAAATTCATATTTATACCCAAACCGAAGTATGCAAAATCAGCCCTTTGGAGCGAGGCTTTGAGATTTTTTTTAGCAAACAACCTAAGGCAGTATTCGATAAAGTCATCATAGCCATTGGTGGGCAGAGTACATTATAAAAATTCGCTTGGCTGAGCAATTTAAATCTTAAAGTAGTCAACCCTGTTCCTTCTTTATTTACTTTCAATATGCCCAATAATCCCATCAAAGAACTGATGGGTTTGAGTGCTTGGGCAAAAGTAGAAATAAAAAAAGCAAAAAAACTTCAAAACGAGGGCAATGTACTTATCACACATTGGGGAATGAGCGGTCCTGCTATTTTGAAGTTATCGGCTTGGGGGGCAAGGTATTTGGCAGAACAAAACTATCAATTTGATTTACAAGTGAGTTGGATTGAGGAAAAAGAGGAAGCATTACGAAGTAAAATAGCAGATTTCAGAGCCAAAAAGGGGGCTTCTTTGCTCCAAAATCATCATTTTACGGATTTGCCTAAGCGGCTGTGGTTGTTTTTATTGGAAAAAGCACAAATCAATATGCAAAAAAAGTGGGCTGATTTGAATAAAAGTGAAATCAATAAACTTTGTGAAGTGCTTTTGAGCGATAGCTACGAGGTTTCGGGGAAAACAACCTATAAGGAGGAGTTTGTAACTTGTGGGGGCATTGCTTTGAACGAAATAAACCCACAAACTATGGCAAGCAAAAAGCACCCAAATTTGTATTTTACAGGAGAGGTCTTGGATATTGATGGCATTACTGGGGGCTTTAACTTTCAAGCCGCTTGGACAACTGCTTGGATAGCCTCCAAATTAGCGTGATTGATTAGATGTTGGATTTAGGGTAAGTGTTGCCTGAGTTTTAGGCTTAGATTTATCCAAAATTTTTTCATAAAAATCTTCATACATTGGTAAAATTCTGGAAAGTTCAAACTCTTTGGCACGAGCAAGAGCATTAGCTCTGAATGTAGGCAAATTGGCGTCATCAAGCACTATCAGCGTTTTTTCTACCATATCGTCTATATCTCCTACATTGCTCAAAAATCCAGTTTTACCTTGAATGTTTAGTTCGGGCAAGCCACCTGCGTTGGAACTGACGACAGGCACTTCGCAAGCCATTGCTTCCAAAGCCGCCAAGCCAAAACTTTCTGTTTCCGAAGGCATCAGAAATACATCTGACACTGATAAAACCTCTTCTACGGCATCGAGTTTGCCAAGAAAATGCACGCATCTATCTACTTTCAACTCTCTGCTAAATTGCTCAATTTTGGGGCGTTCGGGTCCATCGCCTACCAAAAGCAATTTGGCAGGAATTTTCTCTCTAACCTTAGCAAAGACCTGCAAAACATCTTCAATACGTTTTACTTTTCTGAAATTTGAGGTGTGAATGAGTAATTTTTCATTATTAGGGCAAATAGCCTTTTTGAAATGGTCTTTCTTTTGCTTTCTGAATTTTTCTAAGTCAATAAAATTTGGAATTACGACGATTTCTTTTTTCACGGCAAAATGCTCCAAAGTGTCTTTTTTCAGACTTTCCGAAACCGTTGTTACACCATCAGAAAGGTTGATGCTATGCGTTACGACAGGCTCAAACGAGGGGTCTTTACCTACGAGCGTAATATCGGTACCGTGAAGTGTGGTAATGACAGGAACATAAATGCCTTTAGTTTCTAAAATTTGTCTTGCAAGAATTGCCGCCGAAGCGTGAGGAATAGCATAATGTACGTGCAACAAATCCAACTTAGTATTGCTTACCACATCAACCATTTTGCTGGTAAGAGCCAACTCGTAGGGGGCGTGCTGAAATAAAGGATAGTTCGGGATATAAACCTCGTGATAGAAGATGTTTTCGTTGAAAAAATCAAGGCGGACAGGCTGCGAATAGGTAATAAAATGGATTTGATGCCCTTTTTTCGCCAAAGCCTTTCCCAGTTCGGTAGCAACCACACCGCTGCCGCCAAAAGTTGGGTAACAAACAATGCCTATTTTCATTGATGAATTATTAAGCTACTTTTTGATAACGTTCTTAGGGAAAAAAAGTTATCTTTTGGGATAAATTTCTGAAAAATACTGCCAAGAAAGCCTAAATGTATTAGCTTTGTGAGTAAAATCCTCTTTCTAATGCATCAGCAAAGCAAAATATTTCTTTTTAGGGCATTTATTCGTTTGGTACGTTTTGGCAATTTGTTGATGATTGGTTTTACGCAGTATCTCATCAAGGTTTTTTTTATTGATGAGCCTGTTGAGCATTTGATTGACCATTTCACCGATTTCAAGTTTTTTTGTCTTTCTTCCAGCACCGTGTTGGTAGCGGCGGCAGGCTACATTGTAAATGATTATTACGACATCAAGATAGACCTCATCAACAAACCTGAAAGGGTTGTCGTAGGCAATGTTATCAAGCGTAGAATAGCTTTGGCTTCTAATTTCCTACTCAATGCCTTAGCTGTACTGATTGGCTACTATGTAGCCCCAAAAATTGCCCTTGTAAATTTGATTTGTATTTTTTTGTTGTGGTGGTACTCCAACCATCTCAAACGCTTACCATTTCTTGGAAACTTTACGATTGCCTTGCTAACGGCAGCGACGTTGTGGGTGGTGGCATTTTACTACAATCAGCATTGGGAAGAAATTTATATCTATGCTTCCTTTGCTTTTTTTATTTCGCTCATTCGCGAGGTAATCAAAGATATGGAAGACACAAAAGGCGATGCAGCTTTTGGCTGCAAAACTTTGCCCATTATTTGGGGCATACCACGTACCAAAGTGTTTCTGTATGCTCTTACGATGGCTTTTATCAGCAATTTGGCTGTTAGTTTTTTCTTTTTGCACAAAGGAATAGTCGTATTTTTGAGTCTGATTATATTTTTTCCGATAGCTTGGCTACTAATCAGACTCTATAAAGCCGATAAAAGGCGTGATTTTAGGTATTTAAGCAGGTGGGTGAAATTCATTATGCTCTTAGGTTTGCTAAGTATTTTCTTTTCTGATAGTATGCTACAATCTTTTTCTTGAAAAAGTAGGTAAAAATTGGAGTTTGTGCCTGCTCTTTTAGATACTTTTTCTAAATTTGCCAAAAAAAATTTCTAAACAATGAATTACGACCAAGTAAAAGAAACAAAAGCCCGTATCTCGGCTTTGAGGAGGTATCTTTGACTACGACAATAAACTTTTACTCTTAGAAAAAGAACAAGCTAAAACTACTGCCCCCAACTTTTGGGACAATCCCAAACAAGCCGAAGCTCAACTTAAAGATATAAGAGCCATCAAAGTATGGACAGAGCCAATGGCTCAACTCCTGCAATTAGAGGCAGATTTTGAGGTTTTATGGGAGTTTTATGAGCAAAATGAAGTTTCGGATACCGAAATAGAAACCGAATTCAACAAAATGCTGCAAGCCATTGAAGAGTTGGAGTTTCAGAAAATGCTTAGTAGCGAGGAGGATAATTTGAATGCTATTATGGAAATCACGCCGGGGGCGGGTGGCACCGATAGTTGCGATTGGGCAGAGATGCTGATGCGTATGTATATTATGTGGGGTGAAAAAAATGGCTTTACGGTGCGTGAAGTGTATCTGAAACAAGGCGAGGTAGCAGGTATCAAATCGGCTGTGTTGGAGTTTGAGGGACAATTTGCCTACGGCTTGCTTAAATCTGAAATCGGGGTGCATCGTTTGGTGAGGCTTTCGCCTTTCAATTCGGGGGGCAGTCGTGAAACTTCTTTTGCTTCGGTGTTTGTGTATCCTGTGGTAGATGATACTATCGAAATCAATATCAATCCTGCCGATTTGGAATGGGATACGTTTCGCTCAGGTGGGGCTGGCGGGCAAAATGTCAATAAGGTAGAAACTGCCGTAAGAGTACGCCACAAACCTTCGGGAATTGTAGTAGAATGTCAGCAAGAGCGTTCGCAACATCAGAACCGCGAGAAAGCAACACAAATGCTCAAATCGCGTTTGTATCAAATGGAATTAGAAAAACGCCAAGAAGAAAAAGATAAAATTGAAGGTACGAAGAAAAAAATAGATTTTGGCTCGCAAATCCGAAACTATGTATTACACCCTTACAAACTTGTAAAAGATGTTCGTACAGGTGTAGAACGTACCGATGTGCAAAATGTACTAAACGGAGATATTCAGGATTTTATCAAAGCATACTTGATGATGCAGTAAAGAATTTATGATGCCCAACTATGACAACTGAGCAAAAATACCAAATCGTTTTGGATAAAAATACCTTCTATTTCTACAATCCTGTTTTTCAAGAAAAGTATGAGAGTTACATCAATTCTTTGAATGAAACTTTGCTTGTACTGAAAAACAAAGTAGAAACAGAAGGGCTGAAAAAAGAAATCTTTGAAAACCTTTTAGCCGAAAAAGAAAACGGTTTGCGTGCTTTATTGGCTTTGACAGGTTTTGCAAATGAAAGCCTAAAAAGGTTGATTACTGTTGTACGAGTGGCTGAAAATAAGGAACTTGCCAAACTTTTGCTCAAAGAAAAGTGGGGTGAAACTGAAAAATTGGACACGGTAAAAGAATGGGGCGACAGTAGATTAGAAAATATGATAAAGAAAAATGAGTTTTTCAGAAAAGGACTTGTAAATCTGTTTTTTGAAGGTTCAACTGTTCCATTTTTAGCCCAAACTTTGCCTTTGTTTGAACTCAAAAAATTGTCTATTTCCAAACTCAAATTTGAAGTTCCTGCAATGATTGATACTTTGGTACGATACAAAGAAAAAGGCAGTTATTCAGGACAAGCAGAAAACAATCCTGAATTTTTGATAAAAACCATTTTGGAAGATTTGAAAATTCCGTTTGAAAAGGGAGATTTGGAAGAACTTTTTAAACATAAATTTGATGAAAAACGAACAATGGATTTTGTAATTCCAAGCAAACAAAACCCTCAAATTATCATAGAAAGTTCGTTTTTGGTAACGACTTCATCAGGACAAGGCGACAAGTCCAAAACAGAAGGGAATATCAAAAAACTAATTGAGCAGTATTACCCAAATGCTAAATTTGTGGGCTTTGTAGATGGGATTGGTTGGTATGTAAGGCAGGGAGATTTGAAACGTATGGTTACGGCTTTTGACGAAGTTTTTACGTTTCACAAAGACGAGTTAGACAGATTTAAGGACTTTTTAAAGGAAAATGTAAAATGATAGAGCCATTTTTGAATAAAATATATCAAGGAGATTGTTTGGAATTGCTAAAACAAATTCCAGATAATTCGGTGGATATGACTTTTGCAGACCCGCCTTTTAATCTCAAAAAAGGCTACAGAACCTACAAAGATAGTTTGGCTTTGCAAGAGTATTTGGACTGGTGCGAAAAGTGGATTTCAGAAATGGTGCGAGTTACTAAGCCTACAGGTGCTATTTTTATTCACAACATTCCCAAATGGCTTACGTATTATGCAAGTTTTCTAAACAAAATTGCGGACTTCAAACATTGGATTGCTTGGGACGCACCTACCGCCCCTATGGGCAAAACCTTGCAACCTAATCATTATGGAATTTTATTTTATGCCAAAGATGCTAAGCAACTGAAATTTTATGAAGTGCGTTATCCACATAAAAGAGACAGAAAAACAAACTTTTTATCCAAAGATTACGGCGGTAAAAAAGCAGGTTTGCACCCTTTTGGCTCATTAGTTTCTGATGTTTGGACAGATATTCATAGAGTAAAACACAACAAATACCGCGACGAGCATCCTTGTCAGTTGCCTATTCATTTGTTGGAAAGAATAATTTTGATGAGTACAGACGAAAATGATATTGTACTTGACCCTTTTAACGGAACAGGCACAACAGCTATTGCCGCTAAAAGATTGGGAAGGCGATTTATTGGTTTTGAGTTAGATAACGAATATGTAGAAATAACACGTAACAAATTAAAACAAGAAAAAGCCAACTCAAAATTAGGGAATTGTTGGGTAAGTTTTTATTTAGATAAAATCGTAACTTTGCGAGATTGCGATTGGCAAGACCTGAAAGAATTCTTTTTTATTCCCACTAATCCCGAAGATATTGACCATACACCGATTGTTTTGAAGTCAAAAATTAATGTCCCTTTTCCATCAAAAAATGGCTATAAAAAAATAAATGAGTTGGGATTATTCTGAGAATAGATGCTGAATGATAGTAAATCTATAAAAA